>Ga0172379_10001479_pt1 | contig 46412 bp, 37 predicted proteins | sample GrowelOW334metaG_FD_119756 | JGI IMG/M metagenome (GOLD analysis project Ga0172379, IMG submission 119756) | Groundwater microbial communities from an aquifer near a municipal landfill in Southern Ontario, Canada - Groundwater well OW334 metaG | ecosystem: Environmental > Aquatic > Deep...
CCCGGGCGGTTCTGGACCCGCGGCGGCCTGCGCCACTTGGATGGTTTGGAAGAAGCTCGCGACAACGGCCACTGGGATGAACTCTGGCTCACGGCTTGATGGCGCGGGTGCCAAGTTGCGCCCCCACCAATCTACGCGCCAATCTACGCGTTGACTCATGTCAGCCTTTTTCCTACACTGCACGGCATGGGACAGAAAGCCACTCCCATAAGACCGTGCGGTCACCCAAGCCACGCGCGACTATGCCCACGCCACTGCCATCGCGGCATCGCGTGGATCGTGCAAATCTACAACGACCCGCAGCAAAAGAGCGGCTTCCGGCAAGTGCTCGTCACCAACCGCAGCAGTTACACCCTCAACGGCCTCACCAGCAGCTCCAAGTATTGGTTCCGCGTCGCCGCCAACGGCGCCGCCGGCCAAGGTCCCTAGAGCGACCAAACGATGAAGATGGCCCTATAAACCAACAACGAACAATCAACCGAGCCTTGGCGGGAGTGCCCGTCCGCCAAGACGCCGGCAGAAGAAAACCAACACAGGGCAATGGAGACGAAGATGAATGCATTCATGACCCGAGAGTTCACGACGAAAGTTACAATCACCATGCTGGCGCTGCTCATGGCAGGCGCATCAGCCTTGGCGGACCGTTACGAAATCAACTCGATGCAAACATCGAGCCAATACGCGACCGTCAACAACGCGTGGACGTATAATACGCCCTGCGTGGAGGTGGCGTTGAGAGTCACGGAAGACATCGGCACCAACACGCCCATCCTCAAGGCGTATTTCTTCAACAAGGCGCGCGAGATGGTGTTGGAAAGCTCGCGGCCCTCGCAGGTCTCGTTCGGGGACGGCCAGTCCGTGTCCACGCCGGCCACCTACAGGCCGGGCAAGAAGAGCACCATTTATTTCGCCGTTCATCCAAACGTCCAGCGAGGCAAGAACAAGTGGAAATACTGCGTCGTGGTCTTCGGGGACAAGGAAAGCGTCGCGGCGGCGGTTTATCCCAAAGACGACATCAAGCTATTCAAGTTCAAGGAAAGCGACATGGTCGGCAAGAAGCCGGCAGCAAAGTAAATGCTGGCGGCGGCCAAAGGACCGCGGAGCGACCAAGCGATGAAGATGGCCCCGTAAACCCGAAACTGGTATAAACTAAAGCGCCTCGGCGGGAGTGCAAGCCCGCCGAGGCCTTGTTTGCCTTTGCTGTTTTCAATATGAGCACCAAATCTGTCGCAACTCGCGAGCAACACAGCCATAAAGTCTCGACCTCCGCACCGCTGCCGCCTTATAAAACGTCAGATAGGAAGCCTAATAACTGTTAGGCATCAAGGAATGGATATGGTCGATGACGCGAATGCGTTGAAATGGGGCATCGCTTGTGGCGGGTGGCTTGTTGCCATATTTCTGGCCTACCTTGGCTACGCAGAGCGCAGAGCAAGCCAAAAAGCTGACCTGCTCCTGAAGACGGTTGCTTACTTCGAAGGTGGAACCCAAAAGCGAAGCATCGGTATAGCCCTCGTTGAAGGGCTGTTACGGAAGAACCCAGAGCATGTTGCGGTTCTTGTGCCGCTCCTGACGAATCAATTCGTCTATCTCTTGCTTCATCCAGACGTAAAAGACTCCGTCCATGAGGAACGTAACCTTGTGCGTCTTTACCAACTGTTGAAGCAGATTCCGTCACTGCGTGCGCAGCAGGAACATCACAGTTCTTGGTGCGAGGTCGGAGATGCAATAGGCAGGTGGTTTGGGGGCGAGAGATCAGGCCTAAGAGTTTCTGAGCAAACCTTGAAACTGTGGCTCAAAGGTCTTGGTCATTCGGAGCCGATTGATGGCTAACCGAGCGATCAAGCCGACGGTCCCACCTCCGGCGGACCCGCGGCTTAGTTTCGGCGTCAGGCCAATGTATGCTTTGATTCCTCTAACTCGACGAAGTCTGATGGTTTGGTTATCGGCATTCTTTAGCCCGACCGTTTATTTTCTGTTGCTGCTTCTTGCCGACCGATTTCATGTCCCAAGCCCGCCTGAGATCTTTGTCGCCTCGCTGTTTTATCTCATTCCCGTAGCGGCCCTGCTGGTTTGCGAGTCTGTCGTGTGGTCGTCGAGCATGGCCGTTGCTCGCAAGATTGGCTGGATGCTTTTCACGCTGGTTGCGATGCTGCTCCAGTTCGGAATTCTGCTTGCCATCATGATTACGGCAACTGGATATGCTCCAACACGATAGGTGAATAAGAGGGTTAGTAAAGAAAGAACACAATGAACATGATTAATGAGCCGTTGTTCTGGATCCTGGGGATTCTCAGCGGTGTGTTTTGGAATATCATAAGCAACCTGCTTACACCCATGGCAGACCGTCTGCTGTCGCAGTTCTCGGAAGGTCGAAAGAAGAAAACCAAGCAAAAGCGTCTTCTCGTTATGCGTGAAGTCATTGTCATGCTTGAGAAGGATACCCGCATCATTCTCGCGAAGCTTGATTCAGTCTACGCACTATTGCTTGCATGCACGCTCTTCCTTCTCATCACGCTTTCTTTGCGTTTCCCCGGATTTCTGCCATATCACTTGAGCCAGATAGTCCTATTAGCTGTCGGCATCATATCATGCCTGCTTATGCTCATGGCGTTTTATTCGCTAAGTTGGGGCCTTCGTCGCATGAGGATCGCGAATCTCGCTCTCAAACGAGCTCGCGAGAATTCCACTTGGCTGCGTCTTTCTCAAGCAAAGGATCACCCCGAGAAACTTGAAGCTCTTGAGAAACAAGACTGCTGGGATCGTGAGCACATCGGAATCACTTTCGAGGACGTTATGAATGAGATCGAAAACAAGAAGAAGGACTAACATGGAACCATATCCACTCCGTGGCGGGAATGATGATGATGTCCCGCGACTCCGTCGCGGGCTACGAAGCGCCAGCGAAACGCCTTGCGCGGTGAATTGCGAAGCTGATACAACGCAAGGCATCGGTTTTCTGCGTCCGTCATCATCAATCTGAAAGGACATCATGAACGAAGCCAGCCTCGCCCCGAAATCCACCCGCCGTGAGTTCATCAAGCAAACCAGTTCGCTCGCCGCGGGCGCCAGTGTGCTCGGCGGGCTGCCCGCCGTTCACGCCGCCGACGACCACGCGATCCGCCTCGCGCTCATCGGCTGCGGCCACCGCGGCACGGGCGCGGTCGGCGACGCGATGGGGGTGCAGAACTACGGGCCGGTGAAGCTCCACGCGATGGCCGACCTGAATGGGACCACGCTGGGCAAGGTGCATGACACGCTCAAGCAGAAGTTCGGCGACAGGATTGTGGTGGACGACCGGAAGTTCCTCGGCTTCGACGCCTACAAGAAGGCGATTGATACGCTGCGGCCCGGCGACATCGCGATGTGCACGACGCGCGCCTACATCCGGCCCGTCCACGTCGAGTATGCCGTGAAGAAGGGCATCAACGTGTTCATGGAGAAACCGTTCGCGCCCGATCCGGGCGGCTTGCACCGGTTGCTCCGCGCGGGCGAGGAGGCGGAGAAGAAGGGCGTGAAGATCGCCGCCGGCTTCCAGTGCCGGCATTCGCCGGCGCGGCAGGCGATGATCCAGCAGGTGCGCGAGGGCAAGCTGGGCGAGATTCCGTTGATCCGCGCCAACCGTCTCGGCGGCACGATCATGCTCAAGAGTCAGGGCGAGAAATCCAACAGCTTCCTGGAGCAACTCCAGTTTGGCCGCATCCATCTCTACTGGATCGGTTCGGGCCACATGGTGGATTATCTCATCCACCAGATAGACGAGTGTTGCTGGATCAAGGACGCGTGGCCGGTCTCCGCGATCGGCATGGCCGGGCGCGTGGCGGACAGCAAGGATTGCGGGCAGAACCTGGACAACTACTCCATCGAATTCACCTTCGCCGACGGGACGAAGGCGTTCTGCGGTTTCTACCGGATCAACAAGGCCCGCAGCGACTTTGCCACGTATATCCACGGCACCAAATGCGCCGCGCAGTTCTCCGGCAACGTCCACGCCCCGACGGTCCACCGCTTCAAGGACCAGCGGACCACCAACGACAACATCGCGTGGACGCCCACGCCGGACACTGCCAGCCCGTGGCAATACGAATGGAACGACTTCATCACGAGCATCCGCAACGACCTGCCGCACAACGAGTGCAAGCGCGCGTGCTATTCCGACATGACGACGCTTATGGGCCGCGCGGCCTGCCACACCGGCCAGATGGTCACGTGGGATGAGATGATGAAGTCCAACTTTCAGTTCTGCGAAAACCCCGACGCGTTAAACGAGAACAGCCCACCGCCGGCGAAGGCCAACGCGGACGGCCAGTTCCCCGTGCCGGTTCAGAGCCAGTGGAAAGAAGTCTGAGGCGGGAGCATGGCGGCTGGCGTTAACGAACAACTCCCCTCACCCTGACCCTCTCCCCATCGGATGGGGCGAGGGAAACAGACTCCGCTTCACATAAAGGAATCTGTTTTTGGCAGCGATTGCGATGCTTCGCCTTCCGAAAACCGATCAGGTTCTCAATGCAACGGTGAGTGCAAAGAGAACCTCTCCTTCTCCCCCATCCGATGGGGAGAAGGTCGGGATGAGGGGCCGCGTGCGTTCAGCGGGAGTTTCGCCGCTGCCCGGCGGTCCGCTCGTGCAGCGCCGCCCAAATCATCGTCCGCACGCCATCGGCGTTCTTCAGCAGCGAGAGATTTGGAAAGCGCAACACCAGAATGCCTTGGCTTTGAGAAACTCATCACGTCTCTTGTCACGCAACTCTTGCGCACGCTCGTTGTGACCGCCACCGTCGAGTTCGATGTCGAGCCTCGCATCGCAGCAGTAGAAGTCCAAGACGTAATCGCCGATCGGATGCTGCCGCCTAAACTTAAAGCCAGAAAAACGCCGGCCTCGCAACCAGCGCCAAAGCAGCTTCTCCGCTGGCGTCGGCCGCCTCCTCAACAAACGCGTAATTTGCGAGGGCATGGCCGGAGTCTGCGACTGCAACGCCACGCACGGCAAGCTCTGTTTCGCATCTTCGTTCCCGCCGCAGCCCCTCACCCTATCGGATGGGGCGAGGGAGTGCTGCTGCGCCGCAATCACGAATCACCACCACGACTGCGAAGAATCTCTCCCTCTCCCCGCGGCAGCGGGGAGAGGGCCGGGGTGAAGGGTTGCGGCGACTGAATAGATAGGGTTTAGATAGCAATTGGACGGTGCTGACATGGCGAACGATTCCCCTTTTGCGTTTTGCGGTTCCGCGGTTATCGTGGGCGCGACATGTTGGATCTGAAGAACATCGAAGCGCTCATCCTCGACTGGTCGGGGACGATTGTGGACGACCTGACAACGGTCTGGGACGCGACGAACTATTGTTTCGAGAAGTTCGGCGTCGCGCCGATCTCGAAAGAACAGTTCCGCGAGGAGTTCTGCCTGCCGTTCCTGCCGTTCTACCGCCGCTATCTGCCGACGCAGTCGCTGGAGGAGATTGACCACTACTACTTCGAGCGGTTCAACGCCATCCAGGACGAGGTGACGCTGCTGCCGCACGCGAGGGAGTTCCTGGAGTTTGCCCGCAGCCGCGGCCTGCGGATGTTTGTGCTCTCGACGATGGATCCTGTGGTGTTTGAGCGGCTTTGCGGACGGCTCGGCATCAATCATTTCTACGAAGGCGCTTACGTCGGCATCATGGACAAGATGGAGGAAATTCATCGCGTCATTCAGAGCAACAATCTCGACCCGGCACGCGCGCTTTACGTCGGCGACATGGTCCACGACATCGAGACGGCGCGGCACGGCGGCGTGAAGTCGTGCGTGGCGCTCACCGGCTTCGACAAATTGGAGAAACTGCGACCAGCCGGCCCCGATCTCATCGTGGAGCATCTCGGCGAACTGCGGCAGATGTTTGAGAGGTCGCTCGGCCCGCGCGCACCACAGGGAGAGCGTCGGCAGCCGATCGTCACGGTCGGCGCACTCATCTTCAACGCGCGCGGCGAGTGCCTGATGGTGCGCACACCGAAGTGGAACCGCTCGTGGGGCATTCCCGGCGGCAAGGTTCGCTACGGCGAACCGATGGAGGCGGCGCTGGCGCGCGAGATGAAGGAGGAAACCGGGCTGGACGTGCGCGACATCCGGTTTGTGATGGCACAGGATTGCATCGAACCGGCGGAGTTTTACCGGCGGGAGCATTTCCTGCTGCTGAACTTCACCTGTCGGGCGGATGCGACCGACGTGCGGCTGAACGAGGAGTTGGAAGATTTTCGTTGGATTTCGACGGAAGATGCACTTAAGCTTGAATTGAACAAACCGACGCGGATTTTGATAGAAACCTATGCTCGTATCACGCGAAGTTAGACCCGGTGCGGCACCGGTTGAGATTTTCGAGGATGTCATCGTCATCAAAGACCTTGAGGTCTGGTGTCATGTTGGCGTCACCAACGAAGAGCGCTCCCAGCGTCAGAAGCTGCTTGTGACGATGGAAATGACCCGCGACCTCAGCATGGCCGCCCGCACGGATCAGCTCGTGCATTCCATTGATTACCAGCGGGTGTGTGAGAAGGTGAAACAACTGGTGCTCGAAAAAAGCTGGCGGCTGATCGAAGCCATGACTGGTGACATCCTTCAGTCCCTTCACTCCAACTTCCGCTTCTCCAACGTGACAGTTGAGATCAGAAAATTCGCACTGCCCGATACCGCCTACGTTGCCATTCACATGTCGCGGCAGCGCCCATAACGAAACGGCCGCCCTGCCCTCATGAGCTACGCCTCGACTTATCTGACCGATTTACAGCAACTCCTCGGCCGCCTCGACAGCGACGCCATCGAGCGCGCGGTTGACGCACTGCGCGACGCCCGCGACCGCGACCGTCGCGTCTTCGTCACCGGCAACGGCGGTTCCGCGGCCATTGCCAGCCAGATGGTCGTGGACATCGGCAAAGGTGCCTCGCTGGACCGGCCGAAGCGGTTCAAGATCATCACGCTCACCGACCAGATTCCGTGGATCACTGCGCTCGCCAACGACATCAGCTACGACGTGGTGTTTCTGGAACAGTTGAAAAACTTCGCCGAGCCGGGTGACGTGCTCATCGGCATGAGCTGCTCCGGCACCAGCAGGAACGTCGTGCTCGCCCAGCAATGGGCGCGCGAACACGGCCTGCGCACCATCGGCCTCGGCAAGGACACGCCCACGCCGTTGCGCGCGGCCAGCGACATTTACGTGCCGATTCCCAGCACGCACTACGGCCGGCTGGAGGATAGTTTCTTCATCGTCACTCACATTCTCTGCTACGCTTTCATAGACAACCCGAAACTGTAAGCGCGTTGCTGTAGCGGCGGTCTATGACCGCCGGTTGTCCATTTGTAGAGGGTTTCGGCGGTCATAGACCGCCGTTACAGTGCGGAGACAAACTGGAAATGGAATAGGAAGGAGCGGTCATGTTCAAAGGCATCGAACACATCGGCATTTTGGCACGTGACAGCGCGGCGCTGGCGCGGTGGTATCGGGAGACGCTCGGATGGGCCGTCGTCCTCGACAACAAGGAAACGCCCCCGGCCTTTTTCCTCGCCACGAAAGACGGCAGCCTCGTCGAGATCATCCCCTGCAAGAAAGCATGGCCGGAGACAACGCCCGCGTTGAGCGATCCGGGCCTGCGCCATCTCGCCATCACTGTGGACGACTTCGACAAAGCCTACGCCGTGTTGCAGGCGAAGAAGGTCAACTTCATCGAACCGCCCAAGGAAGGCGCCGGCGGAGCCAAGGTCGTTTTCTTCCGCGACCCGGAAGGCAATATCCTTCACCTGATCTACAGGCCGGCTCCCTTGTATAAACCGTAGCAGCAATCCCGCCACGGAGTGGCGGGCTACTCAGCATGGCCTATTCCTCTCTACGCGAGTTCGTCGAACGCCTCGACCGCGAAGGCGAACTGATCCGCGTGCCGATCGAGGCAGACCCGGTGCTGGAAATCAGCGAATTCGCTGACCGGCAAATGAAATCCACCGGCGGCGGCAAGGCGCTGCTGTTCGAGAAGACGAAAGGCGCACAGTTCCCGCTGCTGATCAACGCATGGGGTTCCGAAAAGCGGATGGCACTGGTGCTGGGACGCACCGTAGCCGCGTGCGCGGATGAGATGGCGTCATTGATGAAGGCCAAGCCGCCATCGAGCTTCAGCGAGGCGATGAAGCTGCTCGGCACGGCACTGGAGTTGCGTCACGCCAAACCGAAAAGCGTCGGTAGCGGCCCGTGCAAGGAGGTTGTCCTAAAGCACGACGGGGTGGATTTGGGGCGGCTCCCGATTCAGAAATGCTGGCCTGACGATGCGGAGCGGTTCTTCTCGCTGCCGATGGTATTCACTGCGGATCCCGACACCGGTGCGCGCAATGTCGGCATGTATCGGATGCAAGTAATTGACCACCAGACGACGTTCATGCACTGGCAGGTCCACAAGACCGGTGCCCGCCATTTCCGCCGTCACGTCGAACTGGGGACGCGGATGCCAGTGGCGGTCTGTCTCGGAGGCGATCCGATCTACACGTTCAGCGCCACCGCCCCGCTGCCGGATGGCGTGGACGAGATGATGCTGGCCGGTTATCTGCGGCAGAAGTCGGTGGAGATGGTGAAGTGCGAGACGATTCCGCTGGAGGTGCCGGCCGACTGCGACTTCGTCCTCGAAGGCTACGTGGACCCGAAGGAACCGCTCGGTATGGAAGGTCCGTTCGGCGATCACACCGGCTACTACACTCTGCCGGAACCGTATCCGCGCTTCCACATCACCGCGATTACGCACCGGCGCGACGCGATTTACCCGAGCACCAGCGTCGGCCGGCCGCCGATGGAGGATTTCTATCTCGGCGACGCCAGCGTGCGGCTGTTCCTTCCGATGTTCAAATTGAACTTCCCGGAACTGGTGGACATGTGTCTGCCGGCGGAAGGCGCGTTCCACAACATGGTGGTCGCGTCGGTGAAGAAAGAGTTTCCCTACCACGCCATGAAGCTCATGCACGGCCTCTGGGGCATGGGGCAGATGATGTTCACCAAGTGCATCATCATCGTGGACGCCGACGTGAACGTCCGCAACCTCAGCGAAGTGGCGTTCCGCGTCTGCGCCAACGTGGACCCGGCGCGCGACATCGTCATGACCAAAGGCCCCGCCGACGTGCTAGATCACGCCACGCCGGTGCTCGGCTTCGGCTCGAAGATGGGCATTGACGCCACCCACAAGCTCCCCGGCGAACGCGACACGCGTCCCTGGCCGCCGATCATCAAGATGGACGACGCGGTAAAGCGGCGGGTGGATGAGTTGATGCGCAGTCTCTCCGCAACGAAGCCCTGACCGCGCAAGAGGTCGCGTGACAGTCGCTCGCGGTTTGGCTATGATGGCAGCGTCATGCAACGAGCGAAGACAGCCAAGCGTCCGCCGCCCGAGTCCTGGAAGAAGGACTGGGAACCTATTTTTCGCGCGGCGTGCGAGGGCCGTCTGCCGAACCGGGCCAACGGCGTGTTGGAAGTGCAGGCGATGCTTTGCGCCCTGCGCAAAGCGCGCCCCTTCGGCCGCTACTACGATTGGTCAGACTGATGGCTACCTACCAGGAAATCCTCCGGGCTATCGCCGCCAGCGGCGCTGACTACGTCTGGATCGGCCTCAACGCCGCCTCCGTTTATGGCTCCACTCTGGTGTCGTATGACTTCGACTTCTTCATCCGGCCGGAGCCAGCCCACCTTGACAAAGCGCGGGAAGCTTTTCGGAAACTGGGGATGGTCGAGACATTCCCCAAAGTCGCCTCGGTGAACCTCATTGCGACGGAAGCCACAGACACCTTCGACGATCCCCACGGCGGGCCGGCGGTGGACCTCATCACGGCTATCTCCGGGCCGTCCTTCGATGAAGTGTGGAAGGGACACCAGAGCGCCGACTTTCAGGGCCTGCGCGTCCGCGTCGCCAGCCTGGAACACATCATCGCCTCCAAGCGCGCCGCCGGACGCGACAAAGACCTCTACGCCATCAAGCGGCTCAAGGAAGACCTCGGCGGCGAAGTCAGAGAAGCCCGCGCACGATACCGGACGCGAAGATCGAAGTAGCCGGCGAACGCGACCTTGGCCGCCGATCATCAAGATGGGTGAGGCGGTGAAGTCGAAGATGAAAAAACTGTTTGTCGGCCGATAATATTCTCTGGCTATGTATGTCTTCTGCTTCGACAAAACAAAGGTCTCTGCATGCCGCGTCGCCCCATTCCACTGCCTCTAACTGATGCGGATCGCCAAAAACTGGAGCGTTGGCTGGCGGCTTATAGCACACCGCAACAGGTCGCGCTGCGTTGCCGGATTGTATTGGCCGCTGCTGAAGGGCAAAGCGATCTGATGATTGCTCGGATGCTGTCGATCAACCGCCACACATGTCGACTGTGACGCCTGCGTTTCGCCACAGCCGGCGCTGAGGCGTTGTGGCGGATTGCGCCCGGCCGAGGACGCAAGCCGACCTTTCCACAAGTGGAACCAATTGAAAAAGCCATCTTTGCTTTGCTGCACTCGCCACCACTCCAGCGCAACATCAATAGAACTTCTTGGAGACTGATTGACATACGCCGCTGCTTGTTGAAGCAGGGCATTGTTCTTTCAAGAACTAGAATCAGCATGATTGTCAGGACCGCTGGCTGCACATGGCGCAAGGCAACGGAGGTTCTCACCAGCAACGATCCTGAATACCAAGAGAAACTCGAACGCATCAAATCTGTTCTTTCCACGCTCGGCGAAAACGACCGTTTCTGCTCGGTTGACGAATACGGTCCTTTTACGGTCAAGATGAGGGGTGGCATGAAACTGGTTGGTCCAGGAGAACACCCACACGTTCCGCAATTTCAAAAAACCAAAGGTTGTCTCATTGTAACGGCAGCGCTGGAGTTATCTCGGAATCAGCTCACGCACTTTTACTCAAAGGCAAAAAACACCACCGAAATGATCAGACTCATGGAGGTGCTGTTGGAGAAATACAAGGGCTGCGACACGCTATATCTGTCTTGGGATGCGGCCTCGTGGCATGCCTCGGATGCCTTGCATGAAAAGGTGGAGAGCGTAAACACGCCCGGCTATCGGCGCTATGCACACACGCCACACGTTGAATTGATTCCTTTGCCTTCATCGGCCCAGTATTTGAATGTCATTGAATCCGTTTTCAGCGGCATGGCAAAGGCAATCATCCACAACAGCGATTACCAATCAGTCGAGGAAGCGATGGCGGCTATTGATCGCTACTGTTTAGAACGAAATGATTACTTCGAGAAGAATCCAAAGAGGGCTGGGAACAAAATTGGGGGAAAGGAAATTGTCGCCTGCGAATTCAACGAATCGAACAATTGCAAGGACCCAAAATTCAGATAAAACTCAAACACCAAGGCTAACGCGACACGCGCCTTGGCCGCCAATCATCAAGATGAATGACGCGATGGAGCAGCGGGTGGATGAGTTGATGCGAAAGCTGGGCAGCTAAGACGCTGCGCGTGATCAACGTCGGCGGCCTCCAGCGGCCGAAGTGAGCAAAGTTGCGTTGTTCAGCGGCGAAACGGCTTGCCGAGTTTGATGGTCTTTTCCGCTTTCGGATACCAGCCTTGTGGCGCGTGCTGCGAGGTGTGGAGGTAACACTGGACGCGCGCCTCGGCGCTGCCTTCGGTGAACGTCAGCAGCCGGCTCATCGGCCGCGAATGCGATGCGCCGTGGAAGCGGCTCAGGGCGCAGCAATTGACGAAGGTCACGCCCCACTTGCGTTCGATGTGGGTGCGCCCGCTGAAATTGTCATCCGGGTTCGTGTGCGTATGGCCGCCGATCCGGAGATCAATCGCGCCCAGATGCTCGGCCAGGTATTTCTCGAACGCCTGCGCGTCCGGTTTTCCGTCCACCCAGTAGAGATACGACGCGCCCTCCGGCCCGCCGTCGGGGAAATAGCCGTGGTAGCGCCCCTGCCATGAACCGTCCGACTTCTTCGTGTAGCCTTCCCACGGCCCGCTCGCGACGGTCGTCTCGCGCAGCATGTGATGGTGCGCGCAGATGATGATGGAGTCGCGGTTGGCCTCGACCATACGTTTCCACCACGCGAATGTCTCACCGCTGACCGCGCCGGATGGATATCCGCCCTTCTTGCCGCGACCGACCGGCGGGCCGCCGTCGTTGCGGTCGCTCATGACCAGGAACAACAGGTTGCCAACGCGGAACGAGTAACGCTCCCATGTGCCTTCGACCGGATAGCGCCGTCGTTTCGGGTCCACGCCGGAGAACTGCGTATTCTCGCCGGTCGGATCAATCCACTTGCGAAACCACCATTGCGTCGCTTCGCCCAACCCGCTGGCGTCGTGGTTGCCGGCGAGGTCGTAGAAGTCCTCCCGCCGGTGCTTGCGCGCCGCGGCGTATTGCCGGACCACCTCGCGGCCCTCGTCATCGTCGGGTGAACCTTGGTTGCCGGAGAAGTCGCCGACGTTGAGCGCGATGTCCCACACGAACCCGCCTTCGTTTCGCTCAGACTGCCGGATCGCCTCGGCCAGGCTTTCGCGCTTCCGTTTCAGGTCGGTGCCGACATGGGCGTCGCCCATCGCCCACAGGCAAAACGTGCGATTTGTCTCCGCCGCCAACGCAGGCGCAACAGCCGCGCCCACGACAGCAGCGACAAACTCACGGCGATTCATCTTTTCACATATCACGGTTTCACCGCCCACACCTTGAAGTGCGTGTAGCTGCACTCGCCGGTGTGCGACATCTGGCGCAGAGCGACGTGGCCTTCCTTCAACACGGGACCGAACGTCTTACCGTCGTCTTCCCAGCGAACCTCAATCTTGCCGTTGGCCTCGACGGTGATTCGGTTGCCGAGCTTGAGCACGCGAATGCGGTGCGGGCCAGCGCCTTGGCCGCCGATGAAATCGCGGCCCATCGCCACGAGATGGAAGCCGTGGTTCTTGCGGATGTGTGACGTGCCGCGCGCCTCGCCCTGCGCGCCAATCGCCCAATAGGACGTGTGGTAGTTGTTGATCGCGCCGCTGTGGTAGGTCTTGAACTCGCCGTCACGCATCGGCTGACCTAGGTCGAAGATGCTCCCGCCGTCACGGCCCTTGGCGGCGAAGAAGACGATGTTCAGCCCCTTGTTCGAGTCGGCAGGTGACACGCCGAACTCGATGAGCAGGTCGGCGGGGAACTCGCGCGTGTTCCAGAAAACGAGATGGTCCGGGTCGTTCTTCAGGAACAGCCGGCTGTTCTCGACGCGCGCGCTGGCCTTGCCTTCGAGCACCCAGTCCACGCCCTCCGGTTTGCGCGCGCGCTTGCCGTCGCTGAATAGCTCGACCTCCTTGACGAACTTCAGCGGCTTGGAGAAATCGCTTTCATAGAGCAGTTCCAGCTTCAGCTTTGACAAGTCCAGCCCACGCGTCCCGTCGGAGGTGTCGGCCATCTCGATCGTCTTGCCGCGGCCAGCCTTGATGCTCAGCGTCTTGCCCGCGTCAGCGGCGTGGGCGACAGCCAAGGTTACAAACAAGCACAGAAGGTTTCGCGCGGCGTTCATGGCAGGCGTTTTCATACTCCGAAGGAGGGTTGGTTTGCAACCGCCCTTGCAAATATAAGCTTGCCCGCTTGGGGCATTCGGCGTAGAAACGGCGGCACCGTTCGATTGGCTAAAGGAACTAACGTGCGCCAGAAGAAATATTTCCAGGAGGCTTCTTACGGAACTTGGAGTGTTCACAACCATGAAGGAGGATATTCAATGTCTCGGTCAATAGTGGCTGTGGTCGCTCTGGCGAGTCTCATGCTGTTCGTGGATTCTGCAAAGGCAGGCGAATACACGTATCTTCAATACGCCAGGGGGGAAATGAAGAACGCCTGTTAGGTCCTAGAAAGCATGGGGCGCAAATGGGGTGGACACAAGGAGCCGGCAATAAAAGCTCTGAAATCGGCGATGACTGAGGTGGATGCCGCTCTAAAATCCGTCGGCGTTGCCATCTATTATGAGGCTCCCTCCATCCAAGCCAAGACGGGAATAGACCGCCTTTCTGGGTCCTTGAAAGTCATCCGCGAGGCGAGAGAAAAACTGTCCAATGCCGGGAAGGGCTTCGCTCACCATCGGGTCCAAGCCATCAAGGCGCTTGATGTGGTAATCAGCGAACTGGAAGCAGGACTAAGTGAAACGAAGCAACCAGGCAAGGCCGGCAAGGCTGGCAAGAAACGTGCGTCCAAAGAATGATAAAGGCGAGACCGTATGAGAAACAGGATCGCAGCACTGAGTGCGGGTTTAGCGTTGGCATGTTGTTTGACTTCGGCAGCCTATGCTGATCCGCAGCCAAAAATGCACAAGGCTGTTCAAAACCTGGAGCAGGCATTGGATGCTCTGGATGATGCAAACGCAGACAAGGGTGGCCATCGAGTGAGGGCAAGAAAACTTATTAGAGAAGCCATTGCGGAAGTAAAAGCTGGCATCTCCTTCGACAACACCCATTCAGGTAAGAAGGAAAACCGAAGAGGAAAGCGATAGGGTTGGTCAGCAATCGGCTGCATAAGATTGTAGCAGGATACGGTCGTCGGCAATCCAGGATTGCAGCTTATGAAAGTCTCCATCTGTTGGCTAATTGTGCTCCTCGCGCTTGTTGTAGACCTGTTCGTGCCTGATGTTTCGGCGCAGCGACGGAGGCACAGAAAGGAAGCTGCCACGGATAATCCTCCTTCGGCGAGCCTAGCTCCGCTCGTGCAAAAGTTGGATGGTATGTTAGGGTTGAATCAACCGGATGGTGCCGTGAGAGCGGAAGGCGAACTCCGAGTTCTGAGGGCCAGTTTTGTTTCCGAGCGTGTCGACGCGACTCCGGAACGCCAGCGGGTGTTGGATGCGGCCATTTGGGTCTGCGACCTTCTCACCAAGGCGTTCCAGGAACGCCGCCAGGCCGCTGCCAACGCTAAGGTTACGAAGCAGGTGAAGGTGTCTCCAGAAGGAACGGGCAAAGCAGCAAAGAAAAAGGCAAGAGAAGCCGACGCTTTCTTCCGCACCGCAACTTACGCGAATTGGAAAAACCGCAAGACGGAAATGCTCAACCAAGTAAATGCGGCCTACAACAGGCTGCAGTCCTTGGAAGCTCAACCTCCACCGGCGAAGCCGTGATCCCAACGCGCCGTAGCAGCATCGGCGCTTGCAGGACGGCATCCGCGAACCGCCGTGTGTGAATCTGGCGTGGCGGCGCAGCGGGAGTCACCATGTCCGGCTGGCGCACCGTCAACTCGACTTCTGCGCGAACCACTTCACGCTCCACGGCCTTCTTCTCTGCGTGCGGCGTCCACCGAATCCGTTTCATGTCGCTCGGAAAGCAATCGTGTCACGGTGTGACGCGGCTACCGGCCCGCTTAAGCAGGTTGTGCATGATCTGCTGCACGCGCGAGTCGGGGCCGTGGGGACGGCTCCAGTGGGACCACGGCAGCGTATGGCCCGGCGGCATGGAGAGCGCCTGCACCCAAAAGATGCTGGCGGCGTTGAAGACAAAGTTCTTCTTCGGGCCGGGGAAGATCGTCGCGGTCCAGTGCGCGGGAGTTTCGCCGCCAGCCCAGACGGTGCCCTCGGCGACCACTTCAAGGCCGGGGAGTTTGGCGGGCGCGCCGTGGTGTTCCCAGCCGACGATGCCAGGAATGCCCTCGCCTTTCTTCATGCCGGTGCCCTTGAAAATCCAGTGATTGGGCTTTGTGCAAATCCAGTCACCGCCACCATTGAACGGGATGATGCTCCGAGCGCCGATGATGAGGCTCTCGTCGGGACCGATGCGGCGCCATTCCTTGGTCATGATCTTCTCGGCCTTCGCCATGTCTTCATCGGTGAAGCCGCCGAAGTGACCGGTGCGCGTGATGATGCGGTTGGGGCGACCGTCGGCGGAGGGGGAGAACGCGGTGACGCCGAAGACGGAGTTGCCGCTCAACCAGAGGTAGTTGACACCCGCCTCGATGGCGGCCTTGGTCGCGTGGTATTGCGGCAGATCCCAATACTCATCGTGGCCGACGCTGATGAAGGTCTTGCAGCGTGTGATCTGCGACGCGTCGAGGCAGTCGCAGTTGCAGCAGTAGGTCACGTCGTAGCCGTGCTGTTCGAGGAAGTAGGCCAGCGGTTGCTCGAAGCACAGGAACTCGCCGGAGCCGACTGAGAGCGGGTCGTTGACGACGCCGGTGTATTGCCCCTCGCGTCCATAAGGGCGGTCGAAGCTGGAAGCCACCTCGCGGACGTGCGCACCACGGGGGTCGGTGTAGAGGGACTCGTTGATGGGCCACTTGTTATACGCCTGCCATGTGTTGTCGCTGCACTGGAAGAGCACGTCGGCCTTGCGCGTGTCGCGGACGATGAAGATGACGTAGCTCTGCCAATACGGCTTGTCCTCGGCATCGGGCAACGTCGTGAGCCGTCCCAGATAAACGCCGCTCACCCAGTCGGCAGGAATCTTCAACGTGGCGGACGACCTCCAGCGGCACTCGCGCAACCGCTTCTCACCTATGGGCGGGATGGGCTGCGCCGTTCCCTGCAACGGCCCCATCGTGGTCATCAATCGCGCACCCCGTCCGCCGTAGTAGCCGGTGCGGAAGATCTCGATCTTGAACTTTACCGGCGGGTCGGTGCTCACCATGATGTCGAGCGCCTCGCCCGCGAGCACCGATTGCTTCGAGCAATACCCCTCGATCCACGGCGAGCGGTAGTTGTTCTTGTCGAGCCGCACTCGCGTGAGCTGCCAGTCCAGCGCGCCGGGCTTTTGGTTCTCGTCACGGATGAGGTTCGATTGCGCGGCGTCGGACAGACCGATGCCGGCTGTGAGTAGAACGCAGCATGCAGCTAGAAATCGTTTGGTCTTCATGGTTCTCTCTCCGTTCGTCTGTGGCTCCTCACTTCACGTTGGTCAGCTTGAACACCCACGCGTGTTCGCAGGGCACTTCCTTTGCGAGCAATGGCGGCACGGTGATCTTCATGCCGTCCTTGGTCTTCTCCCAACGGAACGTCTTGTTCGTGCCGAGCAGGCTGACGCGCGCCTTCGACTGCGGCATGACGCCCTTGAGCAGGAGCTTGCCCTCGGGCAGCTTCGGGACGATGGCATAGACGGCGTCGCCCTTCGTGGTGAAGAATACTTCCTTCACCGCCATGCCCGGCTCTGGGTTCACTGTTTGTTTCAAGAGGAAATCACCACCAACATACGGAAGCTTCTTCAGCTTCTTATATTCCTCCCCACCCATCTGCTTGCCAGCGGACCACTGGACCATCGTCTTCCATTTACGCGTGCCGTAGATTGCCTCGCCGTTGACCTTGAGCCACTGGCCGATCTGCAACAGCCGTTCCTGCATGATCGGCGGAATCTTGCCCGTTGCGTCGGGACCGATGTCCAGCAACAGGTTGCCACCGTGGCTGACGATGTCGGCCAGCATCAGGATGAGCACTTGCGCGGAGTTGTAGTCCTGCGCGTCCTCGTTGCGGTTGTAGCCGAACGAGAACCCGATGCCGCGGCATTCCTCCCACGGTCCAGCGAACGTCGTGCCGGATTGGTATTCCGTGGTGGGATAACCGTGCTTGAGCCGGCAGTTCTTGCCCCAGCGGTCGTTGACCAGCACCGTGTCCTTGACAGGCGAATCGTTGTAGAGCCACGCGAGCAGCTCGCGGCTCTTCCAGAACGAGTCCTCCACCATCCAGTCGCCGTCGCCCCAGAGAATGGCGGGCTGGTAGCGCGTCACCAGTTCCTTCACCTGCGGCAGGAAATGGTCGTCCACGAACCGCCCGCGCTGCGCCGCGTCCTTCCAAAGTGGGTTATACCATTCGAACAGCGAGTAATAGAGGCCGAACTTCACCGGCGTCTTCTCCACCGCCGTCTTGAGTTCGCCAACGAGGTCGCGCTTCGGGCCGGCGTCCATGCTGTTCCACGGGCGGCCAAAGGCCTTGTTCGCGTGCTGGTTCGGCCACATGCAGAAGCCGTCGTGATGTTTGCTCGTCGCCACGATGTATCGGGCGCCGGACTGCACGAACAACTCCGCCCACGCGGCGGGGTCGTAGTCCTGCGCCTTGAACATCTCCCCGAACTGGTAGTAGCTGAAATCCGCGCCATAAACCCGCGCGTGGTAATCCGTCACCGCCGTCGGCTTCGGGTGGCTGTTGCCGGAGCAGGTCTTGTTCTGCAACCAATACTGATACCACTCCGAGTAAGTCCCCACCGGCGCCCACGCCGGCACCGAATATGGCCCCCAGTGGATGAAGATACCGAACTTCGCATCCGCAAACCAAGCCGGCACGGGCCGCTTGTCGAGCGACTCCCATGTCGCTTCATACCTCTCGGCAGCCGCCGCGCAGACCACAGCCGAGCACAACGCCACTATCGCGCCTCGCATTTTCATAGAGTTGCTCCTACTTGCCCCTGCCGATCGCCCGCCGCAGCAGGTTGTGCGTGATCTGTTGGACGCGAGGGTCGGGGCCGTGCGGGCGGCTCCAGTGCGACCAAGGCAGCGTGTGGCCCGGGGGCATGCTCAGGTCCTGACACCAGAAGATCGTCGCGGCGTTGAAGATGAAGTTTTTCTTCGGGCCGGGGAAGATCGTCGCAGTCCAGTGCGCGGGTTTGACGCCGCCGGACCATGCAGTGCCTTCACCTACAACTTCCAAGCCCGGCAGCTTCGCGGGCGCGCCGTGATGTTCCCAACCGACAAGTCCTGGGATGGCGTCGCCTTTCTTCATGCCAGTGCCAGCGAACATCCAGTGGCTCGGCTTGACGCAAACCCAGTCGCCCCCGCCGTTGGCCGGAATAATCGTCCTGGCGCCCATGATGAGGGTCTCGTCCGGGCCGATGCGCCGGTAGTCTTTAGTGAAACATTTCTCCTCTTGCGCGAACTCCGCGTCGGTCATGCCTGAGAAGTGGCCGGTGCGAGTGATGATACGGTTTGGGAGACCGTCAGCGGAGGGCGAGAACGCGCTGACCGCACAGACCGAGTTGCCGCTGAGCCAAAGAACGTTGACGCCAGCCTCAATCGCAGCCTTGGTCGCGTGATATTGCGGCACGTCCCAATACTCATCGTGGCCGACGCTGATGAAGCTCTTGCAGCGTGTGATCTGTGATGTGTCGAGGCAGTCGCTGTTGGAGCAGTAGGTCACGTCGTAGCCGTGCTGTTCGAGGAAGTAGGCAAGCGGCTGTTCGAACGACAGAAACTCGCCGGAGCCGACCGAAAGAGGGTCGTTGACGATCGCCATGTATTGAGGTTGGCGGCCGTAGGGCCGGTCGAAGCTAACCGCCACGTCGCGCGCGTGAGAGCCGCGCGGATCGGTGTAAAGCGAGTAGCTGTCGGGCCACCTATTGTAAGCCTGCCACGTGTTGTCGCTGCACTGGAACAACACGTCGGCGCGCCGCGTATCGCGAACGATGAAGATGACGTAGCTTTGCCAATACGGTCTATCGGCGGCGTCCGGCAGCGTCGTCAACCGACCAAGATAGACGCCGCTTGGCCAGTCGGCGGGAATCTTCAATGTCGCGGATGACTTCCAGCGACACTCGCGTAACCGCTTCTCGCCGATGGGCGGGATGGGCTGTGCAGTCCCCTGCAGCGGACCCAGCGTCGTCATCAACCGCGCGCCCTTGCCACCGTAGTAGCCGGTGCGGAAGATCTCGATCTTGAACTTCGTCGGCGGATCGGTCGAAACCATGATGTCAATCGTTTCACCCGCGAGCACCGACTGCTTCGAGCAATATCCCTCGATCCACGCCGAGCGGTAGTTGTTCTTGTCCGTGCGCACGCGCGTGAGCTGCCAGTCCGTCGAGCCGGGCTTCCGATTCTCGTCGAGGATGAGGTTGTTCTGCGCGGCGTTGAGCGCACTAGAACAAGCGAGAAGAAAGCAAAGAAGAAAACGCGTCTTCATGCGTGACTCCTACTTGCTCGCACCAACCGCCCGCCGCAGCAGGTTATGAGTGATCTGCTGCACGCGCGGGTCGGGGCCGTGGGGACGGCTCCAGTGGCTCCACGGTAGGGTGTGGCCCGGCGGCATGCTCAGGTCCTGACACCAGAAGATGGTGGCGGCGTTGAACACGAAGTTGCCTTTCGGGCCGGGATAAATCGTGGCCGCGTAGTCCGACAGTGTCTCGCCGCCAACCCAGACGTTGCCTTTGGCGACGATTTCGAGGCCGGGGATCTCGGTGGCGGGGAGGTTGTGGTATTCCCAACCGACGAGGCCGGGGATGCGGTCGCCTTTCTTCATGCCGGTGCCCGCGAACATCCAGTGGTCAGGCTTGGTGACGATCCAGTCGCCGCCGCCGTTGATCGGCCGGCCGTTGCGGGCGCCCATGAGGTAGCCCTCGTCGGGGCCGTTCTCCGGGAACGGGCCGTGCTGGGTCTGGCGCTCCACCGCGTATTCTTGCTTCGCGCCATACGGGCCGCCGCGGAAGATGATGCGGTTGGGCGCGCCGCTGCTGCTGGCGCGGAACGGCGTGACCCAGCAGACGGCGTTGCCTGAGAAGAACATGAGGTTTACGCCCGCGTCGCGCAGCTTCTCGGCGCTGCGGAACAGGCGGATGTCCCAATACTCATCGTGGCCGACGCTGAGGAAGGTCTTGCACTTGAGGCCGTGGTCGGGCGTGAGCATGTCGCTGTTGGAACAGTAGGTCACGTCGTAGCCGTGCTCTTCGAGCCAGTAGGTGAACGGCTGCTCGAAGCAGAGAAACTCGCCGGAGCCGACCGAGAGCGGGTCGTTGACGATGCCAGTGTATTGCGACTGCCGCCCGTAGGGCCGGTCGAAGCTCACGTCAGCCCACGGCCCCTGCCCGCCCTTGGGATGCGTGTAGAGCGAATACTTCGTCGGCCAACGGTTGTAAGCCTGCCAGGTGTTGTCGGAGCACTGGAACAGGATGTCGGCAGGCCGCTCGTCGCGGACGATGAAGATGACGTAGCTCTGCCAGTAAGGTTTCTCTTTGTCCGCCGGCATCGTTGTCAGCCGCCCGAGATAGACGCCGCTGAGCCAGTCCTTCGGAATGGTGAGCTGCGTCGTCGGTTCCCATTTGCACTCGTGGATGTCCTTCGGGCCGGGCTTCGGGATGACCTGCGCCTTGCCTTGAAACAGGCCGAGCTTCTTCATCAACCGCGCGCCTTTGCCGCCGTAGTAACCGGTGCGGAAGATCTCGATGGCGAACTTCGCCGGCGGGTCGGTGGAAACCATGATGTCAATGGCCTCGCCCGCCTTGACGCTCTGCCGCGAGCAGTAGCCCTCGACGAACGGCGAGCGCATGCCGCTGGGACTGTCGAGCCGCACGCGGGTGAGTTGCCAGTCGGCCGCACCCGGCTTGCGGTTCTCGATCTGGATCGGGTTGGCGCCGAGAGCAGTGAGTGCGGTCAGAAGCGAGGCGCAGCAGGCAATCCGAGTTAAGGCTGTGTTTGTCTTCATGATGTCAACTCCATGCAGCGTAAGACTTCAACGGGCGATCTTCCGAATTGCGTTCTTGGATGAAGCCAGAAGGCTCTGGACTGCTGTAGGAACTACAGCTTTACAGACGTCCTCTATTACGGTGCGGCCCGGGAAAAGCTGCGATTCTCGCAGTCCAGAGCCTTCGGCTTCATGGTTTGGAAGCGGCTGGTCAATACAGCTTCGTCTTGCCGGGAATGGCGACCGGATAGATGCCGTCGGGGCCGGGCTTCACGGGCGGCTCCGTGTCCATCTTGATCTCGCCCTTCGGCGGGAAGGCGAACTTGGAGTTCATCGCGTCCTTCCACGTGAGGCGCTGGCCGTTATAAACCACCATCTGGCCCAGCACCGTGCCCATGGAGGAGTCGGCAAGAATCTTTCCACGCTGGAACGGCTTGCCCGCGCGGATGGATTCCAGAAACTCCTTGTGTTCCTGGATGTAAGGCGTGTTGCCCGGCGGCAACGGATCGGCCTTCCACGTGACGTTGCCTTTCAGGTCGGTGAACACCGGCGGTTGAAACGCCGCGAAGTGACAGCGTCCCTTCGTGCCATGATACACGTCCTTGTTCGAGCCGAAGCAGCCCGCGGCGGTGCGGCAGGAGCCGTAGATGCAACGACCGTCGGCGTATTCGTAAGTGACGTGGTGATGATCAAAGGACGTGCCCAGCGAAGTCTGGAAATGCGTCGAGCGGCCGCCCATGCCGTAGGCAGCGTCCGGCATCACGTCGCCAAGCGCCCAGAGAGCGGAGTCGAGATTGTGGATGAGCGACTGCGGCACATCGTCGCCAGAGAGCCATGTGAAGTGATACCAGTTGCGGAACTGATACTCCATCTCGCTCCATTCGGGCTGGCGCTCAATCATGCGGTAAGGCGTGCGTAGGTAATCGCACTGGATGGCTAGGATGTCGCCAATCTCTCCGGCATGGATGCGCTTGATCGCCTCGCGCCGACCGAGGTGATAACGGTAAGTAACGCCAGCTAGGAACCCCGTGCCGTTCTTCTTGGAAAGCTCGTCCGCCTCCAAGATCGTGTAAATGCCAGCTACGTCCACCGCCGCGGGCTTCTCGACAAAGACGTGCTTCTTCGCCTTCACCGCCGCCAAACCATACTGGGCGTGGAACCGCGAAGCGCAGGCGATCATGACCACGTCGCAGTTCTCGATGACGCCGCGATAGCCGTCGAGGCCGCTGAACTGACGCGACGCGTCCACCTGAACCCGGTCGCCATACTTCTTGGACAAGCCTTTCAGCGCAGACTCAATCTTGTCGGGAAACACATCAGCCATGGCCCAGAGCTTGGTGTTGGGATCGCCCGTCAGCGCGTCGCTGGCAGCGCCGGAGCCGCGTCCGCCGCAACCGACAAGACCGAGCTTGATGACGTTGCTCTCCGCCGCGTGAACGCTACGGTCCAACGCGAGCGAGCCGAGCGCGACCGTGCCGGCGACGGCGGCGGAGCTTTTCAGGAAATTGCGGCGGTTGATGGAGTTCTTGGAGGAGGAAGATTCAGTAGAGTTCATAGTTTTACCGATAGCTAGGTTTGACAGCATCCTACGCCTCACGACGTTCGCGGCGCTACATGGAAGCCAACGAAGACTGGTATTTTTCCGACGTGAGCCAGAACCGCCGCGCGCAAAGGCCACGACGTGGTCAGCCTCGCCTGCAACGACCTCCCCTCCCCCAACTGCGCACGAACTGGCATTCCTTAGCCAAACTTCGTCGCGCGACTGGTCGAACGACCCCATGTGCGCGGTAGTGGCAGCTCGCTGCCGGTTTTGCTCTCGCTCGCCTCCAGCGGCAGCCACTCCTCCTCATAGACCGGGTCGAACGTGTTCTCGCGGAGTTCTTCCGGCAACGCGCCAACCTTGATCTCCATCTCGCGCTGCGGCACGAACGGACACTTCGCCTTTTCGCCGAGCAAGTGCGCCGCCTGCGATTCCGCCAGCAGCCGCGTGCCGCTCTTGACGCTGCGCGGGCCGTAGCGCGCCTCGATTTCCTCCAGCGCGTGGTGCAGCTCGCGACGCTTGAATTCCGGGTGATCGCCAAACAAATCAGGCTGCAGGTCCAGCGGTTCGAAGTTCCAGAAATGAATGCACACCTGCCGGATCGGTTGCCGCTGGCCGGCCACCAACTCGCGGAACACCTGCTCGACCACCGGATCAATCGCGCGCGGCTCGAACTGCGCCGCCGGAAACCGCACGCTGCGCCCGACGCCCTCGAAGCCACGGAATCGCACGAACAGCCCCATCTCCCGCGCCTTGAGGTTTTCGCGAAAAAACGTCGTGATCACCCGCTCCGTCTGATCCAGCAAGAACAGCAGCGCCGCCTCACAATCCGGCTCGTCGTAGGGCAACGTCGTTGCACTGCTGATGCACGTGCGGGTGTTATGGGCGAGCAAGAGTGTTTCATGGAGTTCGCCGCGTGCCAGCAGCCACAGTTCCAGCCCGAACACACCAAACCGTCGCCGCAGCATCTCCAGCGGCAGCCGCGCCACATCGCCAAGCGTCCGCACGCCCAGCGACCGCAACGCCCGCGCGCGCCGCTCGGCGATGCCCGTGAGTTTTTTCACCGGAGTCGGCGCGAGAAATTCCCGCTCATGGCCCTCCGGCACTTCGAAGAAATTGTCCGGCTTGCAATGCTCCGTCGCCAGCTTCGCCAACCAGCGCGACGAGCCGAGTCCCGCCGAGATCGGCACGCCAACCTCCGTTGCAATCTGCCGCCGGATTCGCGCCGCCAGTTCGGTCGCCGTGCGACAGCCGAAAACCCGCGGCGAATCGGTAAAGTCGAGAAACCCTTCGTCAATCGAGGTGGGCACCATCGTCGGCGTGTAGTTTTTTAACCGTTTGAATATCTCCAGCGACAATCGCCGATACTCGTTGTAGTGCGGTCGCACCAACACGCCCTCTGGACATTTGCGCCGTGCCTCGAAGCAAGCCATGCCGGTGATGAGACCGTATCGCTTGGCGATGTAGTTGGCAGCGATGACAATGCCGTCACCCCGGCGCCCGCCGCCGACATACACCGGGCGGTTTCGCAACGCCGGGTCCAGCGCGATTTCACACGAGGCGAAGAACGCATCGCCGTCCACGTGCAAGATTCGTTGGTGACGCAACGCCATACCACACAACTGTGTGGTTCTCTACCCTGCCTGTCAAGCCGTCACCTGTGGAAGCACCACAGATCAAAACCCCACGCCGATTCCGAAATGCCGACTTCTGTAGAAGAACCCGCCGGAAATACCACCGTAGCCATACGGATCGTAATACACCGGTGACGCCAACGCATAGGGCGCCGCCCAATACCCCCGCCGTCCGGCCCACCACCCACCCCTGCCACCCCAACCGCCCCACCCCGGCGTGTTCCATCCGTATCCCATATACGGAGTAGCCATGCCATAGCCCATGAGCGGCGGAATCGCCGTTGCGGTCGAAGTTGGCTCCGCAGGCGGCCGACTGATCAGCGATTCAATCCGCGCGTAATCCACCGTGACGCCAGCCGCCTCGCCGGGCCGCAGCTTGGGAATGTAGTCGCTTTCCGTCGTCAACTTCGGCGCAGGCACGCGTGCCAGATTCTCTTCCGGCGTGGGAGCCGCACGGAATCTTGCATTGGGATCAGACGCGACGGCCGACGCGACCGGGAGGCCAGATTTTTCGTCCTGTTGCGCTAGAATCAATTCGCTGGCGAAGCGCCCCGCCTCGTTGCGCCAATGCGAACTCCACGCCTGATCGCCTGCGCCGTTGCCCGGCGTCTCTGCCATCATCTGCGCCCACCCCAAGTTGGTTTCGAGCGTCTTGGGGTCAGTCGCTGCCGTTCCGGCAACGCTCTGTAGTGCCAGCGCAAACATTGCGCCGGTCGTGATTGCTACCTTGAACATTTTCATAAAGCCGTGTCTCGTTGCCTCGGCTGCTTGCACCGCGCGCCGCCGGGATAACGTATTTGCGGGCTTTCGACGCTGTCAAGCGCCGCCGTATTCAGGCGCATCAGTTGCGCAAATACGGCAGGAACTGCGTGCGAAACCGTTCATCGTAATTGAAAAGCACCCAGCCGCCGGCGCGGCTGCTGTGAGCCGACGCCACGAGCTGCTGAAGCTGGCTGCCGCTGGTGCATTTGTAGGCAGCGATGCCGACATAGATCGGCACGCGGCCGTTCACCAGCGCGCGCTCTTCCGAGAGCCGCTTGGCGAACATCGCCGGATCGGTCGAGTAGTTCATCGGGCAGATAAAATCCAGCCAGCCGGCATCCACCCACGCCTTCCAGTTCTGGCCGCGATCACGGCGGACGCTGGCCAGCTCCGGCCACACAGCGGCGGATATTCGCGTTGACGGGCGGGCGCGCCGCACGGCGGGGCTGATTTCGGCAACCATCCGCGTCATGACCTGCTCGCGCCATGACACGAAGGTCTGCGCGAGCCGGCCGCCCTTCATCACATCGTGCGGCCACGAGGAAACGGTAGAACGCGTGTCACGGCAAAATCGTTTCTTGCAAGTGGCGCAACAACATGGTTCCGCGTCAATCCAGCGCAAATAATCGAGATGCACGCCGTCAAACGGATACTTCGTCGCCAACTCGACCGTCGCGCGCACTTCCAGCGAGCGGTTCCAGTCATGCGACGGGCAGAGCACCGGCGCGCGATAAGACGGACGCAGCACACGACCGCTCCGGTCAAGTTGAACCCGGCCTTCGCGGACGGCGCGCTGCTGGCTCTCCGCCGGCGCGTCTTTCATCTGGAAACAAACGCGCCATGCGTGAACCTGAATCCCATAGCGCCGTGCCGCGGCCAGACAGAGAGCGGCCTCATCGCGACCGGCGTAAAAACTGCCGGGTAGCACCTCGCTACGATAGTAAGCCGCGCCGCCGGTGGAGAATTTCACGAAGATGGCATTCATCCGCGCGGCGTAAAGCTCCGCCATCATCTTCTGCCAATCCACGCCGCGCGGGTCGTGCAGCCAGATGCCGCGCAATTCGCCTGCCCGAGAAACCACCGGAGGCCGTCCCGGCAAAACCGAACCCGACGGGGCTAGAGAAATCGGCGCCTTTGCGTTGACCCGCGTCGGCGGCAACGTTTCTGCCGATGGAGTGCGTCTCAGCGTGCAACCTACCGGCAAAAACACGATCAGGCACACCAGCGAGGCAAGATGACAGAAGTTTTTCATGAATCAGTGGCCGAAGTATAGCTGCTCTCATCTCCAAGTCCAAGAACGCGAATTGTGGGAACCCGTTTCGAAACACGTTTGTGTTCAAAGATCGTGGTGAGATAGCCGACAACATCTAGCAATGAGCGCTTGCTTGCGAAGATTCACTTGCCGCCAACCACGACTCGCTCCATCACGCGCAGCTTTACAGGCCCGATCAGGCCGGACGGCAGGAGCGGGTCGTCCTTTGCATAAACATTCCTGCGCGTGCAGAACGTGATGCGGCCACTGGGACGCGGTGTCCCTTTCACGAGCCAATCGGGCCACTTGAGCGGATACGCCCCCTTGGGACGCTCGCGGTTCCACGGCACATCGTCGGGCAACGCGGCGTCGCCGATCATGCGGTTCGGCCAGAGAGTGGTGACGCGGACTTCGAGTTCGTTTGCGCCGGACTTGAGCACGTCGGTCACGTCCACGCGAAACGGCGGTTTCCATAGGATGCCAAGGTCACGGCCGTTGAGGCGGACTTCTGCAATGACCTGCACGTCGCCGAGGTCGAGGAAGACTTTGGATTTTGGATTTTGGATTTTGGATTCAAACGTCGTGCGATAAGTCACCGTGCCGGAGAAGAAATGGATGCCCGACTCGGCATGCTCTGACAACGAGATAAGTTTGTCGAGCTTTGCCGATGCGGGCGCGCCGAGGTTCGGCGGAAAGCTCACCTGCCACGGGCCGGTCACGACTATTGGCTCTGACAGCGCGGACGGTTTGATTTCGACGCGCGTGCCGTCGTTGAAGACCACGGTGCGCGTGCCGGACTTCCAGCAGCGCGCCACCAGCTTGCCATTGGCAGCCCGCTCTAGTTCGAGCGAGGACGGTGCGGGCTGCGCGCCGGGTGCGTTGGCGGCAAGGGCGGCGATCTCCTGCACGCTGAGCACACGGTCGAAAAGTTGGATTGGCGAGCGTTGGCCGCGGAACGCTGGGCCGGTCTTGCCGGTCGAGGCGTGGACGATGTGCGGGCCTTTGGCGCTTTTACGGACCTCGGTGCCATTTACGAACAGACGCGGCACGTTTTCAGCATAGACCAGCGCGAGGTGCGTCCAGCCTTTGATGTCGGCGGCGTGGGTGATCACGGCAGGGGCGTAGCGCGCCGAGTGCTCGAGCACGCAGACGCCGTTGCGGCCTACGCCGATGCCACAGCCGGCGTGGCCTTCGCCATACAGCCCGTGGCCCGGCTCGGCGAAGATCGCCCAGTTCTGGCCGCGAAACGCCACCGCCGCCTTGCGCTCTTCCGGCAACGGCGTGTTGTCGTCGGGCTTCACCCACAAGCTGAGCGTGAAGGTGCCTTTCGCTGCTTTCACACCCGCTGTTGGAACTGGTGGCACCGGGCGAGCCGCCGCATCACCCTGTTGCGACTCGACCGAAACAACGTGCCGCGCAGGCAACGGGCTGCGGAACACAACGAAAACTGAGCCGCTCGGCTCCATCCGCAGCGGCAGTGTCACGCGACCATCTTTGACGCTGAACACGCCTGGCCGCGTGATCGCGCCCGTAGCCGGGTCCCACAACTCGGGCGCGTGGTCGTCGACGCGGAACACGGCGGTCACGTCTTCGCAGCGGTTCTTTTGGTTTGATAAGAAATAGACCTCTGCGTCGCCGACGCGCCGATGCACGTAGAGCACTTCGGCGTCCGATGCAGATGCGCGCCACTCGAAGTCCGGTGGCAGTTTGATGCGCTTGAAGAGTTCCTCGAACGACACGCCGCTCGCGACGCGGCCGTTCCATAGCTCATCCGCCAGCTTCCGCACCGTCGCGTCGCCGTCGCCGAGGTCGCGAAGGCTTGGCGACTGCCTCGGACGCGGGCCGAGCACCGGCGCGCCGGCGCGGGCCAGTTCGGCAACCTTCTTCAACAGCGCGGGCCGCATCGTCTGGAGATTCGGCAGCAGCAGAACGCGGTATTCTGTCCCGCTCGGTAGCACGATGCGTCCATTCTCCACGCGCGCCTCCATCACCGCCTGCGTATCGCAACCGTCGAAGTCGTAGCCGGCGGGCAGCGCGGGGCGCAGTTCGTCCCGCCACGCAATGCGGTTCGGCACGTCCTCGCCAACGAACCATAGGACGTCGGACACCGGCTGACCCTCGCGCAGCATGTGGTTACAGCGGGTCAGGTATTCCATCCACGCGCGGCCGGCATCCCACCACGTGTTGGCGCGGTTGAAGTTCAGTCCCCAGGACGCGAACGTGAAGCCCGGCCCCGTGGCGCGATACGGTTGGTGCGCAAACGTGTGGAAAACGAACTGGTTCACGCCCGCGCAGAACGCGTGGTCGCCCTCGGCCTTGAGGCTGAACGGATGGTTCTGCCAGCGCGCCGCGTGCGGGCTGGCGGTGTAGGACTCGGACGCGATGACGCGCTTGCCAGTCGTGTGCGCGATGGATGAGGCGACCTTGTTGTCCACACGCACGCCCTGGCCGGGACCGCTGTCTATCCAGAACTCGCCCATCGTGACGGCGCTGTTGCGAATCCAGCTCACGTCGTAGAGATACGCCTGCCGCCCCGTGGACTCCCCCACGTAGGTCACGCCCTTTTCCTCGGCCCATCGCGCGACGACGCTGAAGTAGTTCTCGGAGAATTGGTCAGCCAGAAACCGCCGCCAGTCCCATAGCGCGCGCTCGGACACGTCAGCGTTATCCACGATCCAACCTTCGAGCAGCGCCGGCAGGAACGGGATCATGTCGTAGCCGAGCCGCTCACGGAATCGCCGCTCGAAACCGGCGGTCCAGTTCTGGATGCCGCATTCCCAACTGTCCACCTCCATCGCCGCGAACGTCTTGCCCGCCGCCGGCCCGGCGCGCTGGAGCAGCTTGCCGACGTATTGGTCGAGATGGAACCGCACGACCTTCGCGTCGAGTTTGTCGCACTCCAAGCCGCGACCCTCCGGCGTCGCGGGCGCGACATGATGGCCGTTGCTGGTGAAACCGAGCCGGATGATGCGCCAGCGGCCCGGCGGCACGTCCCACTTCAACCGCCCGTCCGCCGCCATCTGCGCCGTCAGGTCCTTTACCGCGCCGCGAGCGACCGTCAATCCCGCCGCCAGCGCGCGTCCGCGATCCGGCCCCGGATACGCGTCATGATGCCGCCGTTCCGCGCCGTGGCCGCGGCTGCGCAAGCGGGCGGCCTTCGCCTCCGCGAAATGCACGCGCGCCGTCTCGCTCAACTCGATCTCGCCGAAGCTCACCGGCCACGGGTTCTTGAACGCGAGCCGGAACACCTTGCCCGTCGTTTCTTCGCACGCCGTGGTCACCGCGCCGCCATGCTGCATGTCCCAGTTCGCCGTGAACGTGCCGACGCGCCGGAAGCTCTTGCCGTCGGCGGAGACTTCCATCGTGATCGGGAAATCCTCCTCCCACTTGTGTGGCCCAGCGTTGCGGCAGATGACCGAGCGCACCGTCCGTGGTTCGGCGAACACGAACTCGACCGTGTTGTTGCCTGTCGGCACCGGGAACTCCGCTTTCGTCTGCGGCTTGCCGTCAGTGAGCTTAGCCATCTCCGCCGGTTTCAGCGTGCCGCGCAGCGTCGCGCCGGTCACCGGCCCACCCTGCGGCAACGGAAACGCGATGACCGCAATGTCGCGGTAGAAGTCCTCTTTCATGTGCGGCTTCTCCAGCACCGCGTCGAACGCCGCCGACCCCTGCGCGTCGGCCGCCGTCCACGTCAGTTCCTTCATCGAGGTCTCCGCCGTCATCCACGGCCCGCCGCTCTGCGAGAAACCGTCGCAGTTGTGAACGCCGAACTTCAGCCCCAGCCGCTCGGCCTCCTTGATGGTGTGATCCATCATCGCAAGCCATTCCGGCTGCATGAACTTCACGTCGCCCTTGGGCATGCCGACGCCGCAGTTGAACAGATACGCGCCACCGAGGCCCGCGCGCTTGATCGCCTCCCAATCGGCCGTGATTCCCTCGCGCGTGATGTTGCCGTCGAGCCAATGCCACCACGTCAGCGGCCGCGCCTCATCGGGCGGGCGGAGAAAGCTCTCTTCAAGGGGTGCTGCGGACACAACCAAGGCGGAGGCGCTCAGGACCGCGAGCATTGCTTTTGCTGGAGATGAAGTCTTCATGGTTTTCTTTCACGCTTCTTTCGGTGCCGGTAGTTCAAGGCCTTTCAACAGCCACGTTGGCTCCGACTTCAAGTGCGCAGGCAGATGACGGAGCATCAGGCACCAACTGCCGATGCCGCCGGTGGCCGCGAGTGGTTCGCCGGTCTCGGCGCTGAAGTTTTCGGCGAACACGCCCAGCGTGCGCAGCGACGCGGCGTGGACGCGGATGATGCGCTCGGCCACGGTCTGCGCTTCCTTCTCGAAGCCGTAGCGTTTCAGCGCGAGCGCGGCGAGGTAGTTGGTGAGGCTCCAAATCGGGCCGTGCCAGTTGGAACTGGTGGTCGCGCCGGCGTTCGGTTCGGGGTAGGTCATCGGCAGGGTGATGCCGTTGCGCGCGTTGCTGTAGCGCGGGTCGGACTTCGCCATCGAGCGAATGCCATGCTCTGACCAGAAATGCTCCGGGTTGCGGACGTATTCCAGCGCGCGTTTCGCCCGTGAAGCCGGGCTGAGGCCGTTCCAGAGCGGCCAAAGGTTGGTGTAATGCAAAACGCGGATCGGTATCGGTGGCATGCCGCGCTCGCGCGGATTGAACGAGCTGAAATAGAAACCGGCCTTCTCGTCCCAGAGCGACTGCTCCATCCGAGCGCGCAGCGCGCCGGCCAGCCGCTTGTGGTCGCGGGCCTTGTCGGCGAGTCCGAGCCGACCGGCGAGCCACGCGGCGCAAGAATGTTCGAGGATCATCTGCGCGTTGAGGTCCACCGCCTCGACGCAATTGGTGTCCCACGCCCAGTTGCCGAGGCCGTTGTCGGCGAAGCCCTCATCCACATGCCACCATTTCAACAAGCCGTGCCGGCCCGTGCGGTGCGCGTGCCAGTAGAGCAGGTTGGCGTGGAGCCGGTCGAACCAGCCGTCGCGCAGCCACTCGACCGAGTTCGTCTCGCGTGAGAGCACGAACGAGCCGGTGGCGATGAACGGCCGCGAGTGGAACACCGGCGCACCGTAAGCGTCGGGCTTGATAACGCGCTGGCCTTTGCCGGTCGGCGCGGTGTGGTCGAGGAGGTTGAGCAGCGTGTTGCGCAACGGCTCCGGGTCGCCGTCGGCCAGATACGACATGCCGCCCCAAACGCCGTCCCAGTCCACGAGGTAGGGATACGACTTCACGCCGGCGGTGAGGTAGGGAAACCGCAACAGACCCGTCGCGGGCTTGTAAAGCTGGCTCTTGATCTTGCGCGAGTAGTCAGTGATCAGCGCGAGGTCGTCACCAGCGAGTTTGGGTTCCGCGCCGTGCGTCCGCGAAACGCCTGCCAATCCCGCCAGCATCGCGCCTCCGGCGGCGAGCATCGTTCGCCGGGTCATCATGGTTCTTGCATTCATGCCGATTCCTGCTCCTTGTTCTATAGCTTCAGGGCAAACTTCTCCGCCGTCTGCAACGTCACCGGGCCGAGCAGGCCAGCCGGAACAAGCGGTGCGTTCTTTGGAAGCGAATCCTTTGTGACAAAGGTCTGTCGCTTGTCGGTCGGTAACGCGCGGTCGCCAACGAGACGGTTGTTCCATGTGTTCACAACTTCGATCTCCAGTTCATTGCGACCGGGCTTGATCGCATCGGTTATGTCCACGCGCCACGGGGCAAGCCAGAGCGTGCGGAGCGTCCGACCGTTCAAGCGGACAGTGGCGAGGTCGTGAACTTTGCCAAGGTCAAGGAAGAGGCGTGGAGCATGAAGCGTGGAGCGTGGAGCGTCCAAGGTCTTTCGGTAGATCGCTTTGCCGGAGTAATGGCGGATGGTTTCTTCGGGACGCGCGGTCCAGTCTTCGAGTTTGTCGAAGGGCACTTTCCCCGACGTAAACTGCACTTCCCACGGACCCATGAGTTCTTGCGGGACGGGCACGGAGGGGACGTTGAACGTCTGCGTCTTGCCGTCGGCGGTCTTAAGTTCGTAGGCGCCGGGCTGCCACGCCAGCGCGCCGTCGCGTGTCAGTTCGATGGCGGCCGCGGCCAGCGGCACACCCGGTCGCGGTGTCGTCTTCATCAATTGCACGACTTCGGCATCGCTGAGCGCGCGGGGGATGCTCTCCAGGCTTCCAAGCTCGCCACGGAATTTCGCATCCGCGCCCGACGGCCCGTGGACAGTGAAACTACTCTTAAGGCCGCGATGTGCTGGGACGCCATTGAGGTAGAGGTTCGGCTGGCTGTCGCGATAGACCACAGCCACGTGCGTCCAGTCAGCCAGTGGCGTGGCATGAACCAGCACGGGCGCGAAATAGCTGGCGCCGTGTTCGAGCACGACAACACCGTTGCGGCCGACGGCCAACCCGCTGCCGGCATGGCCCGCGCCGCCGAAGCTGGCGCCGTGCGGCGGGAACACCGCGTCATTGCGCGGCGCGCCAAGCCCGCTGGCGCCTTTGTTCGCTTCCGGCAGGAGCGTCGTATCGGCGGTGGGCTTCGCCCACACGGCCACCGTGAAGTTGCCGGGCTTGGCGGAGGCGGTGTCCGCTGGGACCGGTGGCGGCCATTTTGTGTCGAGCAACGGCTCGCCGTTGCGCGTTACGGCGACAACTCGCTTGGCGTCGGCTGGCTCGCGGAACACGACAAAGACCGAGCCGTGCGGGCCGAGGTGCAGCGGCAGCCGCACCGTGCCCCCGGCTTCGTCATAGACGGCCGGGCGCGTGATGCGGCCAGTGACGGGGCACCACAGCTCCGGCGCTTTGCCGCTCACACGGAAAGCCGCTATCGTCGTCACCTCTTCCGCTTTCGGATTCGCCACAAAGTAGATGTCAGTGCTGCCACTGCGGCGATGGGTGAACCGCAGCCGTTTCTCGCTCTGAAAATCCGGCGCCATGTCGAGGCGTGACTCGGTGCGGAGTTCCGCCGCCAGCCGGCGCACATCTTCGTCGCAACGCGGATAGTTCGCCATGCTCGGCGAACGCGACGGCGCGGGGCCAATGATCTTCGCGCCGGCCTTGCTGAGCGCTACGATTGTCCGCAGCACCTCCGGTCGCATCGTGGCGAGTTCGGGAAGCACGAGTGCGCGGTAGGTCGTGCCGTGCGGCAGCGTGAGCAGGCCGTTTTTCACAGTGAGCTTGTCGAGGATGACCTCGGCGTTGATGTAGTCGAAGTCGCAGCCCGCGGGAGGTTCGGGCTGGCGAATGCCCGTCATCTTCGGCGCGTCCTCGCCGATGAAGTAAGCCACGTCGGCGACGCGCGTGCCTTGTTGCAGCAGGAAGCAGCAGCGCCGCAGGTAGTCCACCCACACGCGGCTCGCATCAAACCACGTGTTGTGCCGGTTGAACTCAGTGCCGAACCACGCGTTGAGTCCAGGATGCCGATCTTCCCATGGCTGGTGGATATAGACGTGCAACACGAAGTGGTTGATTCCTTCGCAGAACGCCCAATCGCCTCGCGACTTGAGCGCCGCAGGCGTGAGCTGGAATGGCGAGATGGCGGACGTGAACGCCTCGGCAGACACGACCGGCTTGCCATAGATGTTCGCGGCCGAGGACGCGGCGCGCAGTTCGACGCTGCCCGCCGGCCAATTTGCGCCCTCGCGGACCCAAAACTCGCCGCCGAGTTCGTCGGTCTGGCCGCCGTATTGGAGGAACTCTGCGGGAAATCCCCAGTGGCCGTAGTTTTCCAGCCACAGCCGCAAGTCGTGCCGATGGGCCACGTCGCGCAGCCCGCCCACGTAATCGCGCGCAATGCGGTTGGCCACCAGACGCCGCAGGTCCCAGAGGAAACGGTCCGATTGATCCGCGCTGCCGACGATCCGCCCCGTGAGCACGGGCAACCAGGGCTTCGGGTCATAGCTGTAGGTCTTCTGGAAATCCTCGCCGAAACCGTCTGTCCAGTTCTCCGAACCCACCTCGTAGCTGTCAATCACCACGCGGCGGAACGCGCGGCGGGTCGGCGCAGGCATCCGCGCCAGCAGCTTGCCCACGAAGCCGTCGAAATGTGCGGCGATGGCCGCGCGGCTCATCTTGTCGCATTCGGGACCTGTGCCCTCGACGGTGGTCGGATGGTTGACCGCTCCCGTGGGCGTCATGCCCGTCCGCAAAATGATCCACTCCCCCTCCGGCACGTCCCATCGCAGGGTTCCGTCGGCGCCGAGCTTGCCGCGCAAGTCAATGATCCGGTCGCGGGCGACGGCCAGATCCGGCTGATCGGGTTCGGGAGCGGCCGGCCAGAGATAAGCGTCCCAGAGTGGCAGGCCTGCAGGAAACATCTTGCCGAGTTGCTTTTCGACAAATCGTTCGAGCCGAGCCGAGCCAGTCAACTCAATCTCCGCCAGGCCGCCCTTGCCCCACAAGCCCGTGAACACAAGGCGGAAATGTTTGGACGTGCGCGGCGGGAACGCAATGACCACCGGCCCTTTGAGCATCGGGCCGACGTTTACCTGGTGCTCCGGGGACGAGCCGCGCCGATCCATTTCGAACTCGCGCACTGTGGTAAAGGTCCCCTGATCGTCGGCGACCTGAAGCTCGCACTTCACTCTGAAGAGGCCATCGTGCGGATAAAGCAGCAACGTCCGCGCAGTGAAGGCTTCTTTCGTCTCCAGATCCACCGTGAATGGCTTGCCCTTCGACGCGGCGCCTTCCGGGAATGGAACGCCGGTCGCGGGATCGCCATCGGCCAGCACAGCGGCTTGCTCCACCGCGGGACTGCATCGCACGCGCGGCGACAGTGCCGCGAGCCGCGTCGCATCAGCACGGGGCGCCGGGAAAGCCAGCACGGCAATGTCCTCGAACGGTTCCTTGGGCACAGGCAGCTTGCCCGCGAACTTCGCCGGGCCTTTAACGCGCGTCTCCGACGACACCACGTAGCGCATCGCCTGTTTCGGTGTAATCCACGGCCCACCCGACTGACTCCACCCCGGTCCGTTGAACACACCGATCTGCACGCCAACGCGCCCGGCCTCGCGAATCGCGTGTTCCAGCGACGCCCACCATTCGTCCGAGAAAATCCGCACCGTGCCGAGCGGCGCGTCCTTATCCACCACGTTGCCGATCAACGCGCCGCCGATGCCGACGCGCGCCATCGCCTCCAGGTCGCGCGTGATGCCTTCTTTCGAGATGTTGTCGCTAATCCAATACCAGTAACACCACGGCTTGGTTTGATCGGGTGGTGAGGCAAACTTTTCCGTCAGATTGTCCGCAGCCGTTCCTGGATTCGCCAGCGCACAGAGCGCGAGCAGCACAATCGTTATTCGTTTCATATAAGTAGTCCTCTCGCTCCGCAAGAGGGCGTCATTCGTTATTTCGTCTCGCGGAGCGAGACGGCTGCTTTCTTCCAGCCAGCGTCCAGCGCATCTCGCAATGCACGCACCGTTTCTTGGTGCGCGGCATCGAGCGCGAGGTTCTTGTCTTCGGCGGGATCGGTCTTATGGTCGTAGAGTTCGTTCTGGCCGGAGGCACGCTGGATGAACCGGTAGCGGTCGGTTCGGATGCTCATGGTCGTGTAGTCAATCAAACAACTGAACGCGGCCGTTTTCCACGGGCGGTTCGGCGCCTGAAGCAACGGCACGAAGCTCGTCCCTTCCAGATAACCGGGCGGGGGCACGCGGCAGAGTTCGCATAGCGAGGGATAGATGTCTATCAGTTCCACCAAGGCGTCGGTCTTTTGGTTGCGGGGCATTCCCGGCACGGAAATCATCAGGGTGATCCGCGTGGCGGACTCGTAGTTGGTCGGCTTGCTCCAGCGGCCGTGTTCGCCCAGATGCCAGCCGTTGTCGGACCACAGGATGACGACGGTGTTCCGGTCGAGGCCGAGCCGGCGTAGTTCATTGAGCAGCTTGCCGATCTGGGCGTCCACAAACGTGATGCTGGCATGGTAACCGTGGATGATCTCGCGGGCCTTGTCTTCCGGCATCGGGCCGCTGAGCGGGCAATCGCCGTAGCGCCGGACCTCGTTCCAATCATCGCGGCGGATGCCGTCATCAGGTTGACGGAAATTGGCCGGCAACGTGAACGCGGCGCGGTCGTAGAGGTCCCAATACTTCTTGGGCGCGGTCAGCGGCATGTGCGGGCGGTAGAAGCCGGCCGCGAGGAAGAACGGCGCGCCGGTTTGTTTAAGTTTCTGCAATTCCTCGATGGCGCGTCGCGCGGTGAAACCGTCCGGTGTCTTTTCATCCGGCGTGTCGGTGATCTCAGCGATGGGCGAGGCCGGCAGTCCGGCCCTGAGCCGCTTGCCTTGGAGATAATTCTGCACCAGCGCTTGATTGGCCGGCAGTTGATAGCCGGAACAATAGCCGTCGCACCATCGGCCCTCCGTCGCGAAAGTGTCAGTGTGACGGCGGACCCAGCCGTCCGGATCATCGTTGTTGTAGTGAAAGATTTTTCCGACCGAGACGGTCGTGTAGCCGTGGGTGCGGAACAGTTGCGGCAGCGAGATCGTCCCGGCGGGCGCGTTGCCCGTCAGCGGCTTGGCTTTGTTCCGAAGCGTCTCCGGCCGGTAGCCCGACAGCAGGCTGGAACGGGATGGCATGCACAGCGCCGTCTGGCAATATGCCCGGCGAAACAGCAACCCACTCGCCGCAAGCCGGTCCATGTTTGGCGACTTGACCGTGGCGCGACCATAGCAGCCGAGTTCCGGCCGCAGGTCGTCCACGGCGATGAAGAGGACGTTGGGCCGCTGCGCGGAGCATTCCAAAGCAAGAACAAGCAAGCCAAAGACGAGCGTCAACAGTCGCTTCATACCGTCTCCTTATTCGACCGGGTTTCTCCGAAAGACGGCTACCTCGGCAAAGCCGGCATTCTTGTTGCGCGGGCCGACTTTCGTAATGACGATCTCCATCCACGAGATCGTCTTCTCGGGGAAGCTCAGCTTGAACGGCACCGCGCCGTCGTTGGGCAGTTCGCCGACCTGTGCGGTGGAACCGTCGCTGAAGTTAATCCGCGCGGCGCACACGTGGTCGGCCGCGTTCGGACGGTCGAAGAGCCACACACAGCCGGCCTTGATGGGTTCGGGCCAAGACAATTTGACCTTGGTGCCGACACCGCCGCCTTTGCTCGCCCACTCGGCAGCGAGGTTGTCCGGGAAACCTTCCGCCACGCCGTCCACCAACGCTTCCGCCTTGTAGCCCGCAGCGCAGCTCGGCACTTCAACCTTCGCCTTTCGCGCGAGGTTTGCGTCGCCTTGAAGCGCGCGGACCAGCTTCATGTCGCCAAACGTGGTGCGGCGCAGGAGACTCGTGCCCATCGGCACCAGCGCCACCGGCTCGTTTGCGTTGGTCTTGCGATTGAGGAGCTTCCCGGTGAGCCGCAGCGGCGACTTGGTCCACGGATTCGCCTTCGCGGCGACTTTCTCAAATCGGAACGTGCCGCTTCCTTCGTCCACGGCGTAACCCCAGAATGCGCCGGGCTTCGGCGTGTATTCGTAGTCGGCGAAGCCCTCGACGGCGTAGTTGCGCGATGCCTTCCGCTCGGAAGGAATCGGCAGCGCATAAACCAGCGGGCCGCGCTTCCAGTAAACCTCGCCGTTGGCCATTGCCTTGCGCTCGATGCCAGGATTGAACGACACCACGACGCGGTCGCCCTTCCGCCACTCTTTCGTGAGAACCTTCCAGCCATCGGCGTCGGCCTCGCTCGCGCCAGCAGCCTCGACCTTCGTGTCGCCGACCCACGCGGGAACTCGCAGCCGCAACGCGAACTTGACCGATTTCTCCGGCGTCACGGTCATCCGCACCTCGTCCTCGAACGGATAGGCCGTGTCGGTTGCGATGCGCACCTTCACGCCGTTGATGGTTGTCGCCAGATCGTTCGGCGCGTAGCTCACCGCGACGAGGCCATCGCCGGAGGCGGTCTTCATCCAGAGTTGGTTGACGAAGTAGGGGAAGAACTTCAGCGCCGTGACCGGGCAACAGACTGCAACGTCGTCGTGCGTAGGTGAGAGTTTGAACCGGCTGCCGGCACCTTTGCGGGTTGCCTCGAACTGGTTGTCGCAGGTGCAGTATTGGATGGCTTTGCCGTCACGCTGGCGGGAGCCTTCCGCCGAATTAAACGCAAGCACCTCGATCCAATCGCCAAGCGCCGCGCTGCCGGTCTTCTCCACGCCGGACTGGAGGCTGTGGAGCAGTTCGAGCATGGTGCAATACTCGCAGCCGATGGAGGAACTGCCGGCGCGTTGATGGACTCCCTCGTCGCTGATGCACGCGCCGCCCGCAGAGAGATGCCGCGCGGTTTTCGGAAAACAGTTCTCCGCCGCGACGCGATATTTCGCGTCGCCGGTCGCGTGATAGACGAAGAGCGGCACGCGCAGGTGCTCCATGACGTGCGCGCCGTGGCCTTCAAACATCTCGCTCATGTCGGCGAGATGGCGCAACTGGATGTCGTGTTCGCGAAGCTGAATCAGGTCGCTGTATCCGTCGTAGAGGAACCGCGAGAACTCGACGAAACTCTTGTCGCCGGTGAGCCGATAGAGCCACTCGCAGATGTCCACGAACATAATGTCGTGGCCCGGCCCGCCGCCAGCGCCGACGCTGCCTTCCTTCCAGTAGGGTCGGTCAGGGCCGTATTTCGAGATCATGAGCTTGGAGGCGCGTCGAACGGCTTCGAGCACGTCGCGCCGGCCGGTGAACTCATGGTAGGCGAGCAGTCCGCGGAACAGGCACGTCTGCGACCAAAGTTCGCCGTTCTTGTTGGTCACCGGCTGTTCGTAACGCAACGCCTTCGGATACGTGCCGAGGTAGCCATCCTCCTCCTGCATCGCGAGTATGCGCGCGACCATTTCATCCACTTGGCGTTTGGCAGCGGCATCGCCAGAGAGATAAGCGGTGCGGATCAACCCATCGAGCCAGTTGCCGGTGGTCTCGCCGTTCCACCAAACCTCGCCGATCTTCGGCTTCACGAGCGCCGACTTGTTGCGGCTGTCGAACACGGGCACCTCGCAACGATCCGTGAGCTTGTCGAGCACCGGTCCGTAGCCGCCGGTGGCGTCGGCGCGGATTTGCTCCAGCAGCCAGCCGCGCGGTTGCACCTCGCCGACTTTCAGAAACTGGAACTGTTCGGAGGCGAAAAGCCCGCCGCTGAGAATGCAGAGGACGCAGAGGAACGATGCGATGTGTTTCATTGTGTCTTTTGTGTGCGATCCCGCCGCAGTAGATACGTCGGCGTGCAGCTCCACGCGTGGCAGTAGCTGTTCATGAGGTGGCTCTTGTAGGGCGAGGCGAAGTCGTCTTCGGGGATATAGACTTCCCAGAACGTGTCCGCGCCCTTCTTGATCATGCCGCCCCAATACGACTGGATATGCCGCGACGCTTCCTCGCGCAAGCCCGCCGCCAGCAGCGCCTCGACGAAATAGTGGTGCATGTAGGGCGTGACGGGCTTCTCCGCCGTCGCATGGCGCATCACGCCGGTCATCGCGCGCCGGGCCTGCTCTGGCGACGGCACACCGGCGAGAATCATCCACGCTTGCGACGCCCACGACACCTCGCGCTTCGGGCCGCTGACAAACATGCCAAGCGATTCGTCCCAGAGATGCTTGCGGGCGGCGGTTTCCATGAGCGGGATCATCTTGGAGATGAACGCAGCCTCGCCAGTCTTGCCGAGCTTCTCAGCCAGCTTCAACGTCGCGCGCAATCCGCAGAGAACGATGGCGTGCTCCGGCGCCTGCTTGTCGAGCGTGCGGTGCCAGTCAATGAAGAGCCACCAGTTCTTCGGCGGCATGAGCAAGCCGTCGGCGTTCACTGGTTCGAGTGTGAAATCAAGTTGCTTCAACACCAGCGGCCACAAATCCTCCGCCGTTTCGCGGTCGCCGCTGGCTTCAAGGTATTCCAGCACCGTCGCCGCGAAGAGCGCGGTGTAGTCGAGGATGCTGTTGCCGCCGCGCGACGGCTCTGGCCGCTCGAATGAACAAGTGCCGACGAGACCTTTCTCGGTCGCCGTGCCGGCAAGGATGTAGAGCGAACGTTTGACGAGATCGTAGTTGCGGTAGGTGACGTAGTTCGCGAGCGCCTGAAGCCGCAGGTCGCCGAGCCAGAGCCGCCGGTCGCGCTTCGGGCCGTCCTCGAACACCGTCTGCATGCAATCGCGCAGCGTCCGCCGCGACACGCGGTCGAGCGCGGCCTCATCGGCGTTGCGCGGCGTGAACGGCAGCAGCCGTGCCTCGTCGGCGGAGCTGATGGCGTCGGCATGGATGTCCGAGAAACCGAACTTGCCGTGCTTGCTGCACGAGACCACCGTCACCTTGAGGTAGCGGAAGGCGTAGCGGCGCGGCAGCGTCACCGTCTGCGGCACGTCGTCGAAGTTCACCACTTCGTCCTGCAACCACGAGCGCGTCAGCCCACCCGGATACGGATCGAACGGCTCGGCCACTTCCGCCGGCACTTCGCCGAAGATGAACGCCAGCCGCACCGGCGCGTCCACGGGGATTTCGAACCGCCGCAGCGAGAACACGATCTGGCCGGTGAAGTGTTCGCCGAAGTCCAGGATGAAGCTGTCGCCCGGCAATAGCGGGCGGTTGCATACCGATTCGGGCTTGTCGGTCGCGATGACTTTCCATCCTTGGAAGCTCGCGGTGTCCTTTTCGACTTTGACGGCGGCGACGGGTTTCTTCGGCGTGCGCAGTAGTTTCGGCGTGGCCTTCTCGGCTTTCGCGAGCCACGAGCTTCGCCGTTCTTCGATGAGCTGCAACTGCCGTTTGAACAGCGTGGGGTTAACCGAGACGGCAGCCTTGATGGTGCCGTCATGTTTCGGATCGTTACGCGGTCCTTGAGCCGGCAGCGGAGACACCGTGCCAACGACGAACAGCAGACCGACGCACCAGAAAGAGGTCATTTTGTGGTTCACGGCAAATCCAGCTTGAGTCAGGTTGAATCGAACGAGCTACGAAGTGTATTCCTCCAGCAGCCGCAGGTAGAGACGATATTGCTCCATCGAGACAGCCGGCGGCGTCTGGTGGTCCACGCTCGGAATGAAACCGCCGCCCTTCATCAGCGGCACGATCCGCTCGAACTCCGCGCGCATCGCCGCCTCGCCCCGGTCCATCGTCAGCTTATTGAAGTGGCCGACCATCCGCAGCGTCGGAAACTGCTCGCGCAACTTCAGCGCGTCCACGCCCGCCTGGCGCTCCAGCGGCAACACGCCCGCCACGCCCACATCTTGCAGCCACGGCACCAGTTGCGTCACGTCGCCGTCGGTGTCCACGATGAGCGGGATGTTCAAGTCGTTGAGCGCCGCGATCAGCCGGCGATAATACGGCGCCAGGAACTCCTCGAACACCTGCTGCGAGATCATCGGCCCGTGGTTGTAGCTCATATCCTCGGCCAGCGTCATGAACGTCGGCACGCAGACCTTCGACATCTGATGGATGAGCCGCAGGTTGAACTCCGTCAGGTCGTGGTTCATCGCGTGGACCAGATCCGGCTGGTCGTAGAACGCATAGCTGAGCTTTTCGATGCCCATCAGCGTGCGCGGAAACCAGAACCACCCTTCCAACGTCGCCCAAACCACCGCATCGCCGCGTGCCTGCCGCTCCGCCCACGGCCGCATCGCCTCGATGGAAGCAGAGTGGTCGGGATAAAGCCGCGGCTTCACGCGCAGGTAGTCGTCCATGCTCGCGACGATGCCCTCGACGTGATGCTGCGTCGCCTCGATGGTCGCCTCGGTCGTGCTGAACCAGAACTGCTGGTAGGGATCAAGGCCAAAGTATTGGGCGATGTCGAACACATCGCTGAACTTCATCCCGCGCGGCAGACCTTCGCCGTGCCAGCGCGCGATGGTTTCGTCCCACCACATGGCCCACTCCCAACGCGGCAGCCGGTCCACCGGCTTGAAGTTCATCACAGCGCGGAAACGTTCGACGTGGTTCATGGTTTGTCTCCTGTCAATGTGACGGGTCCGAGCAGGCCGGATTCTATTAGCGGGTCGTCTTTCTTCCAGAGCCGCCAACTGCTGAAAGTGTAACGGCCGGTCGGGCTGGGTTTGCCTTCGGCGAGCCACGCGGGCCATGACTTGAGGTTGCCGCTGGGATTGCGGTCGCTGTCTTCCGGCAACTGCTCGTCGCCGATCATCCGGTTGATCCAGAGGTTGACGACGCGGAGTTCGAGCGTGTTCTCGCCGGGTTTGAGTTCGTCGGTCACGTCCAGGCGGAACGGCGGCTTCCAGAGGATGCCGAGCGGTTTGCCGTTGAGCGTGACGTCGGCCATGATGGCGACCTTGCCGAGATCGAGAAACATTTTGGATTTTGGAGTTTGGATTCTGGATTGGAACGTCGTGCGATAGACCGCTGTGCCGCTGTAATAACGAATGCGGGGGTTGGTGTGCTTGCTCCAGTCTTCCAGTTTCTCAAACGTCACCGGCTTTGCCGGGCCGCCCCACTTCGGATCGAAGGTAACCTGCCACGGGCCGGGCAAAGTAGTCCTCTCGCTCCGCGAGAGGACATTCGTTGTTCCGGCGTCTCGCGGAGCGAGACGACTACTACGGAACACCACGAACATCGAGCCGCTCGGATCGAACCGCAACGGCAACGTCGTGCAGCCGTCTTTCATCTCGTAGGCGGTCACCAACTCCGTGCGGCCGGTGTCGGGCCACCAGAGTTCCGGTTGTTTGCCGCTGACTCGGAACGTGCAACGCGCCTCGACTTCGTTTGGCTCCGGGTTCGCGACGAAATAGACATCGGTCTCGGCGATGCGCTTGTGGATGTAGCGGATGTTAGCCGACGCCTTGAAATCCGGCGGCACACCCATCTCTGCCAGCACGCGGCTGGGGATGGCGATGTCGGGAATCGTATCCACCGCTTCCGGGCTTTCCTGAATGTCGCCCCACGGCCCCATGCCCAGTGGACCGAGTTCCATCGCGGCGCTCCAGTTGCCTTCGGCACTCTTGCTCGCTTCCCAGTTCGCGTCGGTGCGAATGGTCTGCATCCGCCCGTCGCGGTATTTGATGTCGAGCGTGCCAACCAGACCCGCGGGATTTGCCGTATCGAGCGTGTTCACGGCAGTGACGGCAATGAGGTTCGCACCGGGCTTGAGCAGCGAACTGACGTTCACCGAGTAACCTTGATGGAAGTTCTGGCCTTTGCCGGCCTGCTGGCCGTTGACCCAGCACTCGAAGGTGTTGTCGGCGGTCATCACCAGCCGCGCGGTTTCGACGACGCCGTCCACGTTGACGACTCGGCGGAAGTAGCGCGTGCCCGGCGGCGCGCTATGGGCGGGTTTGCCTTCGGGGAACCAAATCCATTTCGCTGAGCCGAACGAACTCACGCTGTCGTAAGCCGCGTCCGGTTTCGGCTGGAACTCGTGCGGCCAGATGACGTGGCCTTTGCCGACGCGGCATTCGAGGTTTGGAGTCCCGCCTTTAGGCGGTTCCGAATCCCGACCGGCTGAAGCCGGGACTCCGAACCCACCCCATACTTCCTTCGCCAACGCCTTCACTTCCTCATCGCACTTTGGATAGTCCTGCAAGCTCGGCGACTTCTTTGGCGGCGCGCCGACGATTGTCGCGCCGGCTTTGACGAGGTCGCGAATCTTGCGCAGCAGCTTCGGTGTCATCGTTTCGACCTGCGGCAACACGAGCATCCGGTAACTCATACCGTCGGGCAGGACGATTCGGCCGTTTTTCACCGACATGCGCGTGAGCACGACTTCGGGCGGGCAGGCGTCGAAGTTGTAGCCGGTGCGGTCGTAGCCGGATTTCACCGGCGACTTGAACCGCTGCGGCGAGCTTTCCGGCGCGAGGAAGCAGAGGTCGGCGACGAACAACCCCTGCTGGAGCATGAACTGGCAGCGCGAGAGATACTCGTGCCACGCGCGCGACATCTCCCACCACGTCTGCGTGCGCTCGTAGTGCAGGCCCCACGGCCCCATGCTCATGCCGGGCGGACGGTCGGGGTTCGTCCATGGCTGGAGCGCGTAGCGGTGGAACACAAAGCGGTTGATGCCCTCGCAGAACGCCCAGTCGCCGATGTGCTTGATGGCCGCGGGATGGCCCTGCCACTTCTCCAGATTCGTCGCCGTGAAAGCTTCCGCGCCGAGGATGGGCCGGCCATAGACGTGAGCGGCCGACGCCATCTCCGTGCAACTGTAGGCCGCGAACCACGGCGAGTCGCCGATGCCCCACGACCAGAACTCCGCCATCGGCTCGTCGGCTCGGCCCGCGTAGGTCAGGTCGTCGCACGGCGGCGTGTCGTAGGCCTCGATCGAAAGCCGGATGCCGTGGCGGTGCGCCAGCGTGTGGAAATGGCCGGCGTAGTTCTCGCAGAGCAGGTCGTTGACGGTTTGCCGCACGTCCCAGAGGAAACGCTCCGACACCTCCGCGCTGTCCACGACGCGCCCGCTCATCACCGGCAGCAGCGGCATCGGATCGTAGCCGCGCAACCGCTGGAACTCCTCGCGGAACTTTGGCGTCCAGTTCTGCGAGCCAACCTCCCAGCTATCAATGTGCGTCGAGACCAGCGCGCGCCTCTCGCCGACGAGCGGCTTGTTGTCGGCGATGAGTTTGCCCATCAGGTTGTTGAACTGAACCTCCGCCGCCTCCTTGCTGAGCTTGTCGCACTCCAACCCGCGGCCTTCGAGCGGCGCGGGATGATTGTCCTTGCCGGTGGTCGTGTGACCCACGCGCAGCAACGTCCACTTGCCCACCGGCACGTCCCACGCGAGCCAGCCGTCCTTGCCGAGCTTCGCCGTCAGGTTCACGATGCGCTCGCGCGGCACGACCGTATCCGCCGTCGGCGCGGGGAACGTCGTGCGCAACGGAACCTCCTCGCGCGTCTCCGCTGATTTGCCACGGATGTGCGGAATCGTGTAGTTCGTCGCCGTCGTGGGATAAGCGAACACCGCAATGTCGCGATAGAAATCCTTGTTCGCCTTCGGCTGCGGCAGCACGCCGTCGAACCGCTGCGCACCGACAACATTCGTCTCCGTCCAGACGATGCGCTGCATGGAAAGTTCCGGTGTGATCCACGGCCCGCCGCTGCCGCACCAGCCGGCGTCGTTGTTCATGTTCACTTGCAAGCCGAGCCGATGCGTCTCGTTGCAGATGTGTTTGAACAAGTCGCGCCACAGCGGCCCGGCGAACTGCGCCGGTCCTTTCGGCGCGCCTTGGTCAGTCTCCATGTAGAGCACGCCACCGATGCCAACACGCTTCATTGCTTCGAGGTCGGCCGTGATACCGTTGCTGGAGATGTTTCCGTCGAGCGGGAACCAATAAACCCACGGCCGCGCCGAATCGGGCGGTTTGGCAAAGCCGCGTGCGAGCGCGTCGGCATCGGCCGCGGTGACCTGTGGATTATTAGAAGCGAACGTGACAGCGAGCGCTGCCGCGAGGAACAACAAAGTCGTTCTTTTCATGGTCGTGCTCTCCTGAACACCGTCATGAGACACGAATCCCGCCCACGCGTCCATGACCGAAATGACCAAGTGTTTGCACTTTCTGGCCGTCGCGACCACGCGTGGCTAGAAGTCAATCGTCTCTGACGGGACGGACTTGATATGGAAGTCGGTCGGCTTCATTCGCCTGACCTGGTCTTGACGTGGTTGGCCAAACGGTTGTGCATCCGCTGCACACGCTCGGCTTGCATGGGCTTGTCGGCGAGATTGGTCAACTCGTGCGGGTCGCTCTCGTGGTCGTAAAGCTGGCGGCCGCCGCGGCCTTCGTCCCACTCGATGTAGCGGAAGCGATCCGTGCTTACGCTGCGACCGATGAGCCTGGTGTGCGTCGAGACCATCGTGCTGAAAACGACTTGTTTGCCCTTTGCGGTGGGGTCGGCCAGCAAAGGCTGCAGCGTGATGCCTTGCACGTGTTTCGGAATGGCGAGGCCCGCGAGTCCGGCGAGCGTCGGGTAGATGTCCACCTGCTCGGCGAGGCCCGCGCTCACGCCCGGCTTCACGCCCGGTGCGGTGACG
>Ga0172379_10001480_pt1 | contig 46409 bp, 30 predicted proteins | sample GrowelOW334metaG_FD_119756 | JGI IMG/M metagenome (GOLD analysis project Ga0172379, IMG submission 119756) | Groundwater microbial communities from an aquifer near a municipal landfill in Southern Ontario, Canada - Groundwater well OW334 metaG | ecosystem: Environmental > Aquatic > Deep...
TGTATCTTTCTGTATCTGCTTGATCATCACCGCGATTTCTTTGGTCGCTTTGGTGGTTCTTTCCGCTAACTTTCTTACTTCATCTGCAACGACCGCGAAACCTCTTCCTTGTTCTCCGGCTCTGGCGGCTTCTATCGCCGCATTCAACGCAAGCAGATTTGTTTGATCCGCTATATCGTTTATCACCTGTACTATTTCACCAATTTGATCGCTTCCTTTGCCTAACGCATTAACGGTTTCCGCTGATTTTTTTACTACTTCGGCTATCCGGTTCATCCCTTCTATAGTTTGATTAACTACCTTTCCTCCTTCTTTGGCAATTGCCCCCGCATTTTTTGCAGCTTCGGCAGATTTGGAAGAATTTTGTGATGTCTCAAGAATTGTTTTTGTCATCTCTTCTACTGCACTGGCGACTTCTGTTGTTTGGCTGCTTTGGTCCTGCGACCCAGCTGCCATTTCCTCGCTGCTTGAAGAAATCTGTGTGCTTGCACTTGCAGTAGCTTCAACAGCTTCATTAACGGATGAAATTAAATTTCCAACATTTTCTACAACTTGATTAAAGCCATTAAATAATTTTCCTATATCATCATTTTTTTCGACATGTAAAGAAACGGTTAAATCTCCCATTGAAAATTTTTCCATCTCCAACAACATTTCTTTTGTCTTTTGCGTAAGATAGTTCTGTACATTTTTTAAATGGGATATATCGGTAATATATTCAAGCGCTCCGATAACGTTACCATCTTTGTCCTTTACCGGCGCGCCGGTGTACATGATCGGTAAAGTCTTTCCGTTGGGATTAGCAATGGTTTCTTCCGTTATATGCATTCCTTTGCTCATAGCTTGAGCACAAGAACATTTAGCTGTCTGGCAATCCTGGGTTTTAAAATGATTATAACACTTTTGACCGATAAGTTCGTGTCCCGTTTTACCAAGTACTGTTGCTCCGATTTCATTGATATAGCGAATGGAAAACTCCTTATCGATCATCATCACTGGCGCCGGAAGAAGATCTAAATTCTGTTTTTGTTCAAGGATTTTTCCTAACATTTGATTAATAGATTTTGAAAGGAGACCAATTTCATCTTCACGGTTATCGAACTCTATCTGCAGATCAAAATTACCATCGGAAATTTTATCAGCAGATTCAGAGATGTTTTTCAGCGGTTTTCCAATGCCTTTATTTATAAAATACATCGTAATAAAAAATGTAATGCAAATAGCTGATACTGCTAACAATATTGCCATCCAACGCTGGTTGGCAATTGCAGAATTCATTTCAGCAAGTGAATAGCGTATGCTTACTATTGCCAGGGGATCGCCCACCTTACTCTCGTGACAACTATTACAATTTTCATCCGATAATACCGGCTCGATGGTTCTCAGAATCGGTTGGTCATTTTTATTTTCCGAATAAGATTTGGACTTCCCGGATTTTAAAACAGCCAATTCTTCCGCATCCATATTACTTTCAGAGCCGCTTCTGATTTTATTTGAAGATGTAATCCTAAGCTCGGATAAATTATGTGTGTCTTTTATTTTTTCTATGTAAGGCTTCACATCATTAATACCTTGCGACATATCAAACTTTATTGATTTGATCACAACTTGACTTAGACCACGTACATCATTTGTTGTTGATTCAACTTTTGAATTGCTTTCCATGTTCATTAGAATAAGAACCATAACGGTTAGTGAACAAATCAAGCTAACTGAAATAATAAATCCGATTTTTTTTGAAATAGAATCTTTCATAGTATTCTCTTTTTTTAATCTAATTCTGATTTAAAAGAAGAGAGACACCTTTGTGTCTCTCCGAATAGCAATTAATGATGAACTAATACTCCATTTGAGCGAACTGCCAAATGGCTTTTTTCTGTATGAGATTTTCCGTTTCCGTTCGATCTATCGGAGGATGATCCATCTATCTTAAATCGTGAGGTTAATTCTTGCAGGTTAACGGTTAATCTGTTCAAGTCTTCTGCCGCTCGCGCTATTTGTTCAACTCCCGACGCGCTTTCGTGCGTTACACTGCTAATAGCTTCTACGTTCTTACTGATTTGTTCAGCCGCACTTGACTGTTCTTCACTTGCTGCGGCTACCTGGGTGGACATATCCAGTACTTGTTCCACTCCTACTATTATCTCTTTCAATGATTGGCCTGCTTTATCGGCAAGCGCTTTTCCTTTTTCTACTTCTTCCGTTCCCTTGTTCATCGACTCTACCGCTCCACCGGTATCTTTCTGTATCTGCTTGATCATCACAGCGATTTCTTTGGTGGCTTTCGTTGTTCTCTCTGCTAACTTTCTTACTTCATCGGCTACTACCGCAAAACCTCTTCCTTGTTCTCCCGCTCTGGCTGCTTCTATCGCTGCATTTAACGCAAGTAGATTGGTTTGATCTGCGATATCGTTTATTACTTGTACTATTTCACCTATTTGATCACTTCCTTTGCCCAGTTCATTTACCGTCTCCGCTGATCTTTTTACTACTTCTGCTATCCGGTTCATCCCTTCTATGGTTTGATCAACTACTCTTCCTCCCTCTTTCGCGGTTAAACCAGCGCTCTTTGCAGCTTCAGCTGACTTGGAAGAATTTTGCGATGTCTCAAGGATGGTCTTTGTCATTTGTTCTACTGCACTGGCAACTTCAGTAGTCTGAGCAGATTGTTCTTGAGCTCCGGCTGCCATTTCTTCCGCGCTTGAAGAAATCTCTGTGCTTGCGCTTGCCGTTGCTTCTACCGCATCTTTTACGCTCTCTACAATTGCTCTAATATTTTGAACGGATTTATTAAATCCATGGAAGAGTTTTCCTATCTCATCATTCTCTTTTTCCGGAACTACTTCAACGGTTAAATCGCCTTCCGCAAATTTGTCCATTTCACTCAATAAGATATTTGTACATCTTGACAAATAATTTTGAGCTTCTTTGTTTTCAGTGACATCGGCAACAAACTCTAAAGCACCAACGAGGTCTCCGGAGCGGTTTGTTACCGGTGCACCCGTGTACATAATGTGAACATCTTTCCCCTGCGGTCTTGCTATCGTTTCTCCGGTTCTGATAGATTTTTGTTCCATCGCTTGACGTAAGCGACATTCGGGTGTGTTGCAATGATCTGTCTTAAATAAGTTAAAGCATTTTTGAGTTGAACACGCTTCTTGAGATTTACCCACAACTTGAGATCCTGTCCGGTTCATATAGATAACATTATATTCTTTGTCGATAATCATTACCGGTGTAGGAAGATTATCCAGATATTTAATCTGCATCTCAATTTTTTCTACCATAGCGTTAAATGTTGTTGCGAGAGTTCCGAATTCATCCTTGGAATGAATCTCTACCTGAACAGAATAATCTCCTGCTGCTATTTTGTTTGCCGCTGCGGTAAGTAGAGTTAAAGATTTGGAGATCATTTTCGAGATATAATACGCTAAAAAAATACTACTGCTTAAAGTTATGAGCATAATTAGCATTTTCAATTTTGAAGCTGTGGCAGCAGCCGATTCTCTATCTGCCATCATCCTCTCTATCAGGGGTTCAATTTTGTGCGCTTCCGTCCGCAAAGTTTCAAGTTCTCTTTCTATATCAAGAATCGCTTTTGATGCAGCTGCAAAATTTTCATCATAATTGTTTATAAGTAATTTTGCCTGATCTTTGGAGGCAGCCGGGAGTGAAGAATTTTCCGTATGAGAACGTAAAGAAGCTACGGCTTCTTTTAATTCATTAATATATTTTTCATCGCCGCGTAAAAAGAAATCTTTTTCGTGCCTGCGGCACATCAGCATATCTATCATCAATGTATTATCGTTCTCGCTGTTAATCAAGCTTTCAAGTGCATGAACACTTTCACGGAGTTTTCCTTCAGCACCGGATTTTTCATCGAGTCCTCTAACTTGCATCAGTGCAGCTATATTATTAAACGTTTTGCCGTATTCAGTTGCTGCATCAAATATTGCTTTACCGGTTTCCTCCTCCTTGTATGGTTTAATAACCGAATCTAATCTTGTAATAGCTGAGTTAACATTTTCTGCGTATGAAATATCTTTTCTGGCAAGAAAATCTTTTTCGTTTCGTCTTGCTTCAAGCATTGCTATATTAATATCGCCCACATTATTATGCTCATTCATCGATGCTAATTCATTGAACTGGAATATCATAAATATTCCGAGTAAGGTAAATATTGAACCAACGAGGGCAAATATTTTTCCTTTTACGGACAGATTTTCTAAGAATGTTAACTTCATTTTATTTTAACCTTTTGTTTTTAAGTGACTTCTTTTTCTGTTGCCATTACACTATTTAATTGAACGCCTTCCTCTTTTGATAAGATTTTTTCGAGATCAATAAGGATCAACAATCTATCTTCAAGTTTTCCTACCGCTTTAATATATTCCGAATTGATTCCCATCGCTAATTCCGGAGGCGGTTCGGTTACGTCTTTAGAGATTCGTAAAACTTCGTTTACAGAATCAACTATAAATCCAACGGTTTTGCCGCTTACTTCCATAACAATAATGCGGGTATTTTTATCATGTTCCTTTTTCGGCATACCGAATTTCAAGCGTAAATCTATTACAGGGATTACCCTGCCTCTTAGATTAATTACACCATTCACAAAATCCGGTGCGTTGGGGACTTTTGTAACCTGAGACATTCTATTAATTTCCTGAACATATAAAATGTCAACCCCAAACTCTTCGCTCCCAATAAAAAAACTTACAAGTTGAAGCAGCTCTGTGGTTTCCTTTTTGTGCACATCAAAACTTGCCATTTCTAATCTCCTAAATGCTAAAATTATTTGTTTTATTAACAGATATCGTTTTACACAATCATTATCGTACTAATTGTTGATTTCTTTAATTATTTATACTTTTAGAGACATTTAACTAATTTGAGGTTGAGCGAGAATTGAAGAATAATAAAGGATTGGTTGAAAATAGCCATTGTTCATCCCGCTATTTTTTTATTTCGCTTTGAGTCTAATTGAAATAAAGCTGCTTACTTCTCAGGCAATGGAGAAGAGTTAGACTCGCAAACAAAAATCTTTTGTACTGAACTTTTTTAGTTTATAGGGAAAGGAATTTATTCTGCGAAAAGAATTTTATCATAATTTCATTGTTAGTACCATTTTTTTTTATAATTTCCATCCGCTTGTCTTGATTTGTTTTGTCTTCTATAATTCACGCTACGAAAAATATTGATAAGTCCGGTCTAAAAAGATTAAAAACCGTTAGAAGTGTTCTGCTTCGTTTATATGGTCTTCAATACCTAATGATTTATTTCGATAGTAATACCAAGTAAAAAGATTCCTAACCATTTTAACGATTTACTAATTCTTAGTATTTTTTTTAATGGATTTTTAGACTGAACTTGGTAATTGAATTGCATCGATCTTAAAAAGTTGTTGCATATATAAAAACATAGTATTTACTTCGTAACCTTTCATAATAGGTTTTTCTTTGTGAAAGAATTTTTGTTTTTACATTAGGTTTCATGTAGAAAATGCGAGAAAAAAGAAACTAAATTTCTCGTTACATCTGCAGCACAAATTAGTATTATTAAAAAACATAACTATTGTATTTAAGCTATAAATCCTTTAGGTATTAAATGGCAACCAAATTAAAAATCTTATTTGTTGAAGACTTGCAAACAGATGTTGAACTTGCAAAGCGAATTCTCTCCAAAGAAGGAATAAAATTTCAGTCCTGTGTTGTTGAAAACGAAACTGATTTTCTTCATGAGCTAGAAAAGTTTTCACCCGATATAATTATCTCTGACTATAGCATGCCTCAATTCAATGGAATGAGAGCGCTAGAAATTCTATTAGAAAAAAACCCGGACATACCCTTCATACTTTTGACCGGTTCAATGAACGAAGAAGTAGCTGTTGAATGTATTAAATCCGGCGCTTCGGACTATATTATTAAAGAGCACATGACCCGTCTTCCGTTTGCTGTAAAAGAAGCGCTTGAGAAAAAGAAAATTAGAATTGAAAAACTAAACGCCGAAAAAGCAGTAGCAGATTCCGAAAAGAAATTCCGCACTGTTGTAGAAGAAGCTGTTGAAATTGTTTTTACAGTCGATAATCATGGTTATTTTACTTATGTCAACCCGTCCGGTTTAAGATCCTCCGGCTATTCACTTAATGAACTCAAACAGTTAAAGTATATGGATTTAATCGAACCGGAATTCAAACAAAAAGTTACACGAAATTATTATAGGCAGTATTTAGAAAGAAGCGCATTATCAGTTACAGAATATCCATTCCGAACAAAGTCGGGCGAGATCAAATGGTTTAATCAAAATACACGCTTGATTATTGAAAACGAAGAAGTAAAAGGATTTTATATAATTGCAAGAGACGTAACTGAACGCCGAAAAGTTGAAGATGCTCTTCGTGAAAGCGAAGAAAAATATAAGTTTTTAGCTAATAATACTGCCGATATTTTAGCGCTTTTGGACCTCAATTTTAATTATACTTACATTAGTCCATCTGTTTTGAGGCAACGCGGTTATACTGTTGATGAAGCAATGGCTCAAAATTTAAAGGAAAGTACTACACCGGAAACTCTACAGAGAGCGTATCAATTATTAGATGAAGAACTGGCAAACGAAGCTTCCGGAACAGCAGACCCAAACAGAAAACGTTCTTTGGAATTGGAACAGTATTGTAAAGATGGAACTACAATTTGGATTGATGTCTCTCTCTCTTTTGTAAGAGATTTAAATGGAAAAGTTACGGGAATATTTGCTGTATCTAGAGACGTCACCGAGCGCAAACACGCAGAAGAAGCGTTAAAAGAAAGCGAAACAAAATATCGTCTGTTAGTAGAAAATTCTCCCGATGCAATTGCAATTTATGTTGAAGGAAAAATTGTTTTTATAAATAACCAAGGCATTCGTTTGTTGGCGGCGACAAGTGCAGAGGACTTGATTGGAAAACCGGTTATTCAATTTATTCACCCGGGTTATCGTGCTTTAGTCATAGAGCGAATGAAAGAAACAGTAAGTACAAAAATTGCATTACCTCTTACAGAAGAAAAATTTGTGCGTCTCGATGGTTCCGAAGTTGATGTAGAAGTAAAAGGAGTGCCCATTACATTTGGAAACAAAACTGCAGTTCAATTGATCATCCATGATATTACTGAGCGAAAGAAATCAGAGCAAAAGATTATTGAAGTTCAAATGATGCTGCACAGGGTAATCAATTTATTACCGATAAGAGTTTTCTGGAAAGATAAAGATTCGAAATTTCTTGGGTGTAACGAAATATTTGCAAAGGATGCAGGTAAAAAGAACCCTGAAGAACTGCTTGGAAAAGATGATTATCAAATGGAATGGAGGGAACAAGCAGAGTTATACCGGGCTGATGATCGAAACATAATAGTTTCAGGAGTGCCGAAACTTAATTTTGAAGAGCCCCAAACGACCCCCAGTGGGGAAAAAATCTGGTTAAGAACCAGCAAAGTTCCTCTAACAGATTTTGATGGAAACACAATTGGGGTTCTGGGAACTTATGAAGATATTACCGAACACAAACGTGCAGAAGAAAAATTGCGGAAGAGTGAAGAACGGTTACGAATAACGTTGGAGGAAACACAAATCGGAACCTTCGATTGGGATTTAATGAATGACGTTTTTTATGTATCGCCCACATATTATACGATGCTTGGATATAAACCTAAAGATGGACCTGCAGACCGGGATGAATGGTTGAACAGAGCACATCCGGATGATAAAGATGTAGTTGCTGAAAAAATCCGCGATGTTATAAATGGCAGCGAATCGAAATATCAATATGAAGTGAGAATAAAACACGCCGATGGTTCTTACAGATGGATAAATGTCATTGGTCATACAATCAAAGGAGGCGAAAACAATAAACCGACCCGAATAATTGGCGTACGGATAGATATTACCGAGCACAAACGGGCGGAAGAGCAATTGCGTCTAAGTGAAGAAAAATTTCGCAAAGCATTTATAACAAGTCCCGATGCCGTAATTATTACTCGACTTGACGATGGAATGTATTGTGTTGTTAATAAGGGATTCGCAGATTTGATGGGTTATTCTGAAGATGAAATTGTTGGAAAGAAAACAGATGAATTGAATCTATGGAATAATACCGATGATAGAATAAGGTTAATCGAAGAATTAAAAAATAACGGTATAGTTCAAAATTACGAAACTGTTCTTCAATCAAAGAACGATGAACTAATAGATGGTCTCATTTCCGCCAGCATAATAGAGATAGAGGGAGTCCCGCATATAATTAGCATCACACGCGATATTACAAAACGGAAGATAGTAGAGCAAGAACTTATCGATACCAAAAAGAAAGTAGAAGAAAGCGAAAGAAAATTTAAGGCAATAACAAATCAATCCACGGAAGGTATTGCGTTGGTTGATAATGATGGAAATTATGTTTTTGTCAATCCTGCATTTTGTAAAATGGTGGGATATTCTGAAGAGGAACTATTAAACATGACTGTTTTTGATTTGAGAGCAAAAACTCAACCTTATGGTAGTTTCAATGAGAGTAAAAGTACAAGATTAGGGTTACCGGTACAGGTAAATTTACAGCGCAAAGATGGAACTGAATTTATTACTGAAATTATCGGAAGCATAGTAAGAATTGATGATCATGATTTTGTACTTGGAACAGTGAGAGATATTACAGAGCGTCAAATGATGGAAGAAGCACTTCGGGTAAGTGAGGAGCGCTATCGTCTTATTGCTGAAAATACAGCTGATTCAATTGCTGTTTTTGATATGGATCTTAATTATACTTATTTAAGTCCTTCAGTAATAAAATTACTGGGATATACTCCGGATGAATTGATGGCGCTGGGAATTAAGAAAATTCTTACTCCAAATTCTATACAGCTAATTCAACAAAATTATGCCGAAGAATTAGAACTTGAAAAATCCGGTAAAACAGATCCAAACAGAAGTCGATTAATACTCACTGAACAAATTCGTAAAGATGGCGTAAAAATTTGGGTAGAAGGAACAGTCTCTTTTATAAGAAATGAAGATGGTAAAGCGATAGGTATTTTGGCGATTTCGAGAGATATAACTGAGCGCAAACATGTTGAAGAAGAGCTCCGCAAACTATCACGCGCTATTGAACAAAGCCCGGCAGGAGTTGTCATTACTGATCTGGAAGGAAATATCGAATATGCTAATCCGAAAGCACTCGAAATATCAGGATACTCATTAGATGAACTGGTTGGTAAAAATCCACGAATTTTTAGTTCCGGTAACAAACCGAAAGAGGAGTATAAAGAATTATGGACTACAATCATTTCCGGCAAAGAATGGCGTGGTGAATTTCAAAATAAAAGGAAAACCGGTGAATTGTACTGGGTATCTGCACTCATCTCTCCGATTTTAACTGAACATGGAGAAATTATTAGTTATCTCGCAGTGCAAGAGGATATTACAGAAAAGAAAAAAATGATAAGTGAATTAATAACTGCCAAAGAAAAAGCAGAAGAGATGAGCCGGCTGAAATCAAATTTCCTTGCAAATATGAGTCATGAATTACGAACTCCTCTGAACGGTATTTTAGGATATGCTGAAGTGCTTTCTTCATCTCTTAATAATCCGGATAATGTTCAAATGTCTCAAACCATTTATGATTCTGGAAAGAGATTAAGCGATACACTAAACCTAATTCTCGATTTTTCAAAAGCAGAAACTGAAAAAATTGAAATATTTAGTAAAAACATCTCTGTTATTTCTGTCGTAAATAATGTAGTAAAATTATTTGCTGAAGCTGCAATCAAAAAAAATCTGCTGCTGGAAACCGTTATTACGGATGAAAATGTTTATGCCAAATTGGATGAAAACCTTTTTGAACGAACCATAAATAATCTTGTTAGTAACGCAATAAAGTTTACTAACAATGGAAAGATAACCGTTGAAGTCGGCAAAGAAACTACCCAAGAAAAAGACCCGCTTCGCCGGGTAAATTGGATATACGTAAAAGTAAAGGATACCGGTATCGGAATTCCCGAAGATAAAATTGATCTTATATGGGAGGAATTTCGTCAAGTTAGCGAAGGAATGGGACGAAGTTTTGAAGGAACCGGTTTAGGTTTAACCCTTTCAAAAAGAATAATTGAGTTGATGAACGGAATAATTACAGTTGAAAGCAAAGTTGGGGTGGGTTCAATTTTTACTGTCAAATTTTTAGCATCAGATTATATCCCCGAAGCAGAAGAGCTTAAGCAAGAAAAAGAGGTGATTACGAGTAAGCACGAAGAAAAGAAAATTGAAAAAACCGCTTTGCAACTGGTTCTGTATGTCGAAGATGATTTAATCAATCAAAATGTTGTGAAATTATATTTAAGAAATTTTTGCTCGGTGGAAACTGCAAATGACGGAAAATCTGCACTACAATTAGTTTCTGAAAAGAAATATGACATTATTTTGATGGATATTAATCTTGGCGTAGGGATGGATGGAATGACAGTTACAAAAGAAATTAGAAAGATGTCTCAATATGCAGATACACCGATAATAGCGGTAACAGCTTATGCAATGGAAAGTGATAAAAAAGAGTTTCTTTCCGGCGGATGTTCACATTATCTTGTTAAACCTTTTGAGAAACATGAGCTTCTTGATTTAATAACGAGTATAGTAACAAAATAGAAATTGTGTGTTGGTTGAATCCGCAGGGATGTAACACGGAATTCATTCGGCGAACTTTTTAAGAATTTATTTCTTTCGCAGTTCTATCAAGGTTGCTAATAACTACGAATGTGCTATTCTATCCACTACAGTAAGAGATTGATGCATAAGTTTTTATTTTCCCAACTGCGTGGTCAAAGTGCACTATTTGACTAATTTTCTATAGTCACTTACAGAGTTGTTAGTAGTAATTTGTTAGCTCTATTGGGTGCTAAATAAATCGTCCGTTTTCATTCTTGTAATAGCCGGCTGCTGATCAATTTTCTCATAAAAAATCTCTTGAATAAAAAATTGCATCTATTTTAGTAGAAAATATTTCCTCCGGCTCAAAATTTCTTAAATAATTCAATTTATTTTCGATAATAATTTTACCTTTAAATTGTAATTTTAGTTTTATAATACAAGTAAGTTTTTATGATAGCTACTGAAAACAAGATCCTTCCCCTTTATATAAATCCGTTACTAATTACGGGATCTGTCTTACTATATCTACTCATATTTAAACTATTTTTTACTTTTTTCTCGGAACAATCCTTTGGAAGAGAATCATTGTTCATGTTCAGCTTTGTACCAATTGCTTTTGCCGGGTGGCTTTCCGGCAAGCGGGTAGGAATTATTACTGCTTTTCTAATTCTTATATTAAATTATTTTTTACTCCCACATATCTATGCCAACCTGTCGGTTGCTGTTATTCAATCGATTCCTGTGGCATTTACTGCTGTGGGAATTGGAGGAATGACAGGCTGGTTTAGACAACTGTTAAAGAAAACCCGAAGGAATGCCGGGGACTTGGAAGAGGAACTAATTTCTTTAAATAACCAACTGCGTGAACGTGAATTAATTGAAGCAAAATTGAAAAAAAGCCAAGAACGTTATAGTTCGATTGTGGATAATATTAATGAGGTTATTTTTCAAATTGATGAAGCCAATAAATGGACTTTCTTAAACCCGGCTTGGAGTAAGTTAACCGGATTTTCCGTAAAAGAAAGTTTGGGGACTTCGTTTATCAATTACATCCATGCAGATGATAGGGAAAAGAGTAATCTTTTTTTTTCTCAAACCCTTAGCAAAGAACAAACTGATTCAAAATTAACAATCCGGTTCTTAACTATTCAAAACGACTTCAAATGGATTGAAGTACACTGTAAACAAATTTTGGGGCAAGACAATAAAATTGCCGGGATTTTCGGTACGTTGAGAGATGTTACCGAAATAATACAAACCGAAGACAATCTCAAATCGCGAGCAAAGTTTGAAAAACTTATTGCCACCATATCGACTGCTTTTATTAACCTTCCTCTTTCTAAAATTGACCAAGGAATTTCGGCGGCATTAAAAGTTATTGGAATGTTTTTCAACGTTGATAGGAGTTACCTCTTTTTATGTTCTGAAGACAGGAAAACATATTTGAAAACCCACGAATGGATTGGGGAGGAAATAAATCTCCCTTTAATCAAATATCAAAAAAGAACTTCAAAATTGCTGAACTATCTTGAAAACAAATTAACCTCTTTTGAGACAATCTACATTCCGGATGTTGCACAATTACCGGCAGAAGCTCTAACAGTAAAACGCATTCTTGACAGAGGCAAAGTAAAATCGATTGTTATACTCCCACTAATTTTTTCAAACGAACTTATCGGCTTTTTAGGTTTTGATGCTATTTTGAAAAAGAAAGAATTTACCGCAGAAAATCTACAGCTACTAAAAGTAATCGCAGACATTTTTGCCAACGCTTATCAAAATAAAAAAAGAGAAGAAAAGATTGTTTCCCTTAACCAGGCTCTTGAAACAAGAGTAACACAGCGGACAGAACAACTTGAAGCGGCGAATAACGAATTGAAAAATGAAATTGTTGAACGGATAAAAATTCAAAATGCTTTGATAGAAAGTGAAGTTCGCTACAGAACGCTCTTTGAAAGTAATCCTTATCCGATGTGGGTTTATGACCAGGAGACTTTAAACTTTTTAACAATCAACGATATGGCTGTCCGCAATTATGGCTACTCTCGTGAAGAATTTCTTTCCATGACGTTAAAAGATATTCGTCCAACATCTGAAATACCAAACGCCTTAGAATATCTCTCACAGCCACAACCCGAAATAAATTATGCCGGCATCTGGAAACACATGAAAAAAGACGGAACTTTTATTGATGTGGAAATAATCTCGCATTCAATCCATTTTGGAGATAGAACTGCGCGTCTTGTTCTTGCGCTTGACGTTACGGAAAGAATAAAAGCCGAGAAACAACTCCAGGCTTCTCTTACCGAAAAAGAAATAATGATTAAAGAAATCCATCATAGGGTAAAAAATAATCTCCAGATCATTTCAAGTCTTTTAACGCTTCAAGCCGAATTTATAAAAGACGAATCAGCCCGTGGATATTTTAACGACAGCCAGAACCGCGTAAAATCTATGGCTATCATTCACGAAAAACTTTATCAAACACGAGACTTCGCCAATATCGATATTAAAGACTACGTCGATAACCTGACTTTTTCCCTTTTCAGAGCGTATAACATTAACTCAAACCTTATAGATGTTAATGTTGACATCAGTAACATTTCTCTTGATGTAGATACGGCTGTTCCCTGCGGATTAATAATAAACGAACTTGTATCCAACTCGTTAAAATATGCTTTTACCGATGAACGCAAAGGCAAAATGACCATTAAACTTATCCCTGTTGAAAAAGACCAGTTGCAATTAATTGTAAGTGATAATGGTATAGGACTTCCGGAAAATTTTGATTTCAGACAAACCCAATCTTTGGGTTTAACGCTGGTAAATATCCTAGCAAAACAGTTAAATGGAGGTGTTGAAATGGTAAATGATAACGGAGCAACTTTTATAATTACTTTTCGCAAACCATATTGCAACGGGGGCTAAATTTTGAAAATGTCGAAATATTATATTTTAGTTCGGCTATGCAACATGTTTGTTGACCATTTAGTTTTTCACAGCAGAAAAACGAAGTTGAATTACAAGGTTTTTATTCCTTCCATTTTTGTTGTTTTGATCTCCCTACAAGTATTCTCTCAAGAAAAAATTCCATCAGAACAAACTACCGGATCAAAAAAATCAAGCTCTCTATTTGATTCCTCTGAAATTTCAGACAATTCTACGGGACGCCAAATAACTGTTGGGCTCAATTACGATTTCCCTCCCTATGAATTTATTAATGCCGAAGGAAAACCGGACGGATATAATATTGATTTTGTTAAAGCTGTTGCCGAAGTAATGAATCTAAAAGTTACCTACGTTGCAAAACCATGGCATGAAATACGACAGATGCTTGCAAATGGAAAAATAGATGCATTAGCTGGAATGCTGTATTCAAAAGAAAGAGAAGGGCAACATAGATTTTCGAGTTCAATTTTAAACGTTCATTATTCAATTTTTACAAGAAATGAATCTTTGGATATTAAATCGCTTAATAATTTAAAAGATAAAACGGTGATAGTTGAGCAAGGCAGTTTAATGCACGATTTTATGAAGGCGGGAAATTTTCCGGGGAAACTTATTCTTGTTAATTCCGAACCCGACGCTTTACGAAAGCTTGCTTCCGGTTCCGGCGATGCCGCCCTTGTGCCGCATCTTCAGGGACTTATCATTGCGAATAAATTTAAATTGAAAAATGTAAAACCTGCAGTAAATTCTATTTTCTCGACCAAGCTCTGTTTTGCCGTTAGTAAAAACGATACCGATCTTGCAAATATTATGAACGAAGGACTTGCCATAATTGCAAAAACCGGAAAAGGTGAAGAAATTTATGATAAATGGTTTGGAGAAATTTCCCCCCGTCATTTTATCACAGAAGAAATTTTAACGTATGCTTTTTTTCTTGCCGTCTTCTTTGTAGGCACCGTTGGAGTTTTTGGATTTTGGAATTTTTCCTTGAAAAGAAAAGTTGAAAAAAAGACTTTTGAACTTATGAAGAGTGAAGAAAATTATAGGATGCTTATTGAGCAAGCTTCAGATGCAATTTTGGTTTTTGATGCAAATGGAAATTTTGCCGATCTTAACTCCAGCGCGGTTACCATGTTCGGCTATCCGCAAAAAGAATTATTAAAGATGAACCTCAGAAATATTTTTTCTGAAAAAGATTATTTGGGAAATCCTCTTCAGCTTGAACTTATAAACGAGACAACTCCATTTTTATCGGAACACCGGCTGACGCGCAAAGGCGGCAATGGATTTTTCGCTGAAATAAATTCTAAAAAATTAAACGACGGCAGGTATCAATCTATTGTTAGAGATATCACCGATAGAAAAATCGCCGAAATGGAAATCCAAAATTCACTCAGCGAAAAAGAAGTTCTCTTAAAGGAAATTCATCACCGGGTAAAAAATAATTTGCAGATCGTTTCAAGCTTGCTTAGCCTGCAGGCTGATAAATTAACCGAAAAGGAATCTGTTGCTGCTCTGGTAGAAAGTAAAAATAGAATTAAATCAATGACGATGATTCACGAAAAACTTTATCAATCAAAATCTCTTTCACTTATAGATATGAGTTCATATATTATTAATTTATCACAGCAGATTTCAAATTCTTATAAAATTGATAAACAAATTGAACTAAAATATGATTTGAAGAAAATTAATTTAAATGTTGATTTGGCTATGCCTATCGGTTTAATCATTAATGAGCTCGTATCAAATTCGTTGAAATATGCATTCACAAATAAAAATTGTGGCGAACTATTTATCTCATTCTCCTCGCCCGAACCTCAGAAATATGTATTAATAGTTCAAGATAACGGAGTAGGCTTGCCGGCAAACGTTAACCTTGATAACTCTAAAACTTTAGGTCTTAATTTGGTAACTATCTTAACCAAACAACTCAACGGAACAATTGAAATTGATAATACAACCGGCGCAAAATATATAATAAAATTTCACGAGAGGGAAAGGAGCTAATCCTTGGAAAAGAAAAATATTTTAATTGTGGAAGATGAAGGCATTATTGCAATGGATTTGCAAAACCGCCTTGTATCTCTTGGCTATAACGTTATAGACATTGTCTCAACCGGAAAAGAAGCAATTAGCATTGCACAAACAAAAGCTCCGGATCTCATTCTCCTTGATATTATGCTTAAAGGAAATATTGATGGAATAGATGCTGCACAAAAAATAAGAACCGAAAACAACATTCCGGTAATTTTTTTAAGCGCTTATGCCGATGAAAAAACTTTGGAGAGAGCTAAACTTGCAGAACCATACGGCTATATTTTAAAACCTTTTGAAGAACGGGAACTTCACTCCACTATTAAAGTTGCTTTGTACAAACACTCAATTGAAAAAAAATTAAAGGAAAATGAGCGCTGGTTGTTTACAACGCTTCAAAGCATAGGCGATGCCGTTATTACAACCGATGTTGATAGAAATATTACTTTCGTTAACCGGAGAACCGAAGAACTAACCGGATGGAAAATGAATGAGCTTATCGGAAGAGATATTTGCTCCACTATTAAATTTATTAACGAAGAAACCGGGGAAGAACTGCTCAACCCGGTATTAAATGTTCTTGAAACTAATTCAAGTTATAACCTTGCGGCAAAAACTTCTCTTATTACACGCTCCGGAAAAGAAATTTCAATTGATGATAGCGCCGCCCCAATAATTGACGAAAAAGGAAACACCACCGGAGTTGTGCTTGTGTTCCGTGATATTTTTGAACGGAGAAAAGCAGAGATTGAACTCAACCGGTTTCAGAATCATCTTGAAGAGTTAGTTGAAAAACGGACAAAAGAATTAACCGAAGTGAATGTTCAACTTGAAAACGAAATAGCGGAACATCTTCAAACTGAAGACGCCCTTAAAATAAGCGCTGAACGCTTCCGTAATATTTTTGAAGAATCTCCCATCGGAATTATCTTTTTTGCTCCGGACGGTTCTTTTGTACATATGAATAAAGCTTCTTATAAAATTTTCGGGCTTTCAAATGTTCTGGAACTTGACGGTTATAATCTGCTTCACAATTCTTTTTTATCCGAAGAACAGAGAGATAAACTCTTAAAAAAAGAATCACTTAGAATTGAACAGCTTTTTGATTTTGATTTTTTTAAAAGAGAAAGTATCTACAGAGTAATAAAAACCGGCGAGGTTTATGCCGACCTGCTTATTTCTCCTTTGTTTTCCGGGGAAGACTCTATGGTAATCGGATACCTGGTCCATATTCAAGATATTTCCGAAAGGAAAAAGTACGAATCTGCTTTAACCCTTCACCAAGAAAATCTTGAAGATTTAATTTTGGAAAGAACCCGCGAACTTGCCGAAACAAATGATCATCTTCAAATAGAAATTACCGAAAGAAAAAGAAGCGAATCATCACTGAGAGAAAGCGAAAGAAAACTTTCTACGCTAATCAACAATCTTTCCGGCATTGCTTACCGGTGCAGTAATGATGAAAAGAGAACAATGAATTATTTGAGCGATGGCTGCTTAGAGCTTACCGGTTATCAAATTGAAAATCTTATCGGCGATAAGCAAATTTCTTTCAATTCTTTAATTCATCCAGACGATAGAAATAAAGTAGTTACACGGATAAAATACTGTGCTGCCAATAACAAACCTTATCAAAACGAATACAGGCTGTTTACAAAAAGCGGTGAGGAAAAATGGGTTCTGGATAAAGGCTTGCCGGTTAACTCTATTAATCCTGAAGAGAATTATCTCGAAGGTTTTATAATAGATATTACTCAAAGAATTTGGGCGGAAGAAGCTATTAAAAAATATTCGGAAGAATTAAAAGAACTAAATAATAGCAAAGATAAATTCTTTTCAATTATTGCTCACGACCTCAAGAGCCCCTTCCAGGGCTTGCTCGGCTGTTCCAATTTTTTACTGAATGAATTTGATTCTCTTGATACGACAGATAAATGGAAACTTGCACAGGATATTAACGGAGCTTCAAAAAATCTTTATAAGTTGATTGAGAATTTACTTCACTGGGCAAGAATGCAAAGAAGCAACATGGACTTTCAAGCAGAACGGATTAATCTCTTTGACGAAGTAAATTATGTTTTTAAAATTTTAGAAAGCTCAGCCAAAAATAAAAACATTAGTTTGCTTAATCAGACCGAACGAAATATTCATATAAATGCCGATTTGAATATGTTAAACTCCGTTTTTCAAAATCTTATTTCCAATGCGATCAAGTTTACTCCGGAAGGGGGCAAGGTAGCTGTTTCGGCTTCTACTAACGGGGCTTTTGCAGAGATTACCGTTTCGGATTCCGGTGTTGGAATTAAATCCGAAGACCTCATAAAACTGTTCCGAATAGATTCTCATTTTTCAACTAAAGGTACAAATAACGAAGAAGGAACAGGACTTGGTTTAATCCTCTGTAAAGAAATGATCGAAAAACATAAATGTTCCATTTGGGCTGAAAGCGACTACGGAAAAGGAGCAAAGTTTAAATTTACTATCCCGAAGTTTCCCGACCCTGATTAGCTATATTGTTAAACACATTAAACCGAAAAAGAAATTCCTCTAAAAGATGAAATCTACGATTGCCGAAAGGCCTAAAATTCTTGTCGTTGAAGACGAAAGTATCGTCGCTTTACATATTCGAAGCAGCTTAAAACATCTTGGATACGATATCTTTGACATCGTTTCGAGCGGAGAACAAGCTCTAAAAGTTATCGAACATGCAAAACCCGATTTGACCTTAATGGATATTCAACTTAGCGGAAGTATGGACGGTATTGAAACTGCCGAAATTCTTTTTAAACAATACCAAATTCCCGTTATTTACCTCACGGCTTTTGCGGATGACTCTACTATCGCCCGTGCAAAAAGCACAGAACCTTACGGTTACATTATTAAACCTTTCGAAGAAAAAGATTTACGCGGCGCTCTTGAAATGGCACTCTATAAAAATAAAATAGAAAATAAATTACGCGAAAGCGAAGAGCGCTATAATTCGCTTTTTTATCAGTCACTCTCGCTTGTTTTTCTCCACGATTTTGAGGGCAATTTTATTGACGTGAATCAAGTATGTGTTAATCTTTTAGGCTATCAAAAAGATGAAATCCTGAAAATGAATATCTCCGATGTTTTATCTAAAGAGCGGTTTGCCGGTGCATTTAAAATAATTGACCGGCTAAAAAACGGGAAACAACTAACTAAAATTCAGCATTTCAAAGTGAAGAAAAAAAATGGAGAGTTTGTGTACATCGAGTCGGCTTCTTCATTAATTGTAAAAAACGGTAAACCGTTTGCCATTCAAGGAATTGCCAGAGATGTTACCGAAAGAAAAGCGTTTGAAGAGACGCTGATCAAAGCAAAAGAAGAAGCTGAAAAATCGGATAAATTAAAAACTGAATTCCTTGCGCAAATGTCGCACGAAATACGGACTCCCGTCAACAACATTGTTACTTTCACCTCTCTGTTAAAGGATGAAATGGAAGATAAACTCCCCGCGGGACTTGAATCTGCTTTTAAAATTATCGATTCAAGCGCAAAAAGACTTATCCGCACAATCGATTTGATTCTCAATATTTCTCAAATTCAATCAGGTAATTTCGATACAAAGTTTGAGGTGATTGACCTGAATAAGAACCTGCTTGATGATTTAATCCTTGAATTTTATTCCAAAGCAAAAACAAAAAATCTCGAACTGACTTTAAATAACTCTACCGACGATACTTTTGTCTTGGGCGACAGTTACACAATAAAACAAATTTTTGCCAATCTTATTGATAATGCAATTAAATACACCTCCGTCGGCGAAGTGAAAATACATTTATACAAAAACAGTATTGATAAAATTTGTGTGGATGTTATTGATTCAGGGATAGGGATTTCTTCCGAATATTTACCCTTTGTTTTCGAGCCCTTTACACAAGAAGACACCGGTTACTCAAGAAAATTTGAAGGAAATGGATTGGGTTTAGCTCTGGTGAAAAAATATGTAGAGCTAAACAAAGCATCTATCTCTGTCGGCAGTGAAAAAGGGAAAGGGACTAAATTCACGGTTAAGTTTGATCCGGTAAAAAAATAACCGGAAGAAGTAACCTCGAAGATTGCGGCTCAATTTCTTCCTTAATCTTCGAAGTTACAAACTGCAAAAAGTTTTTATCTGAGTAAAATCATTTTTTTCGTCTCAACAAAATTACCAGCGCGCAGCTGATAGAAATATACTCCGGAGGCGTATCCGCCTTTGGCGGAAACTCCACTTGATACCTGCTTATTTTTAACTTCGAATTGAGCAGTATGCCTTCCGGCAGATTGCTGTTCATTCACCAGCGTTGCAATTTCATTCCCAAGAACATCATAAATTTTTAATGTTACAAAACTGTTAGCCGCAAGCTGATAATTAATTACCGTACCCGGATTAAACGGATTGGGATAATTCTGAGAAAGCTTAAACTCATCCGGCTGCAAATTTCCTTTTTCACTTAATGATGTGATGTCATCAAACGTAATAATACTGATGTCATCCAAATACCAACCATCTTTTTGTAAATACTCATCCGAGAGGAGGCTGAAACGAATTTTAATTTGTTTTCCGGCAAATTGTTTTAAATCGATTTCTTCTTTCACCCAATTTTGCCGTGTCCCATCATATACGGGAGAATTTAAAGTGGTCTGCCTTCCCTGCCCGGCAGCATAATTTGCATATTTCCCGCCAACGGCAATCCATGTTTTTCCTTTATCGGAAGAAACTTCAACTACACCGCAATCCCAATCATTTTCAATGTCGAACTTTGTCCAAAAAGATAATTTCGGATTAGAAATATTTGAAAGATTAATCGAATCTTTAAACGTCATTACCACGGTTGAATTGTTTGCATAAACTCCATTCGGGCTGTCGGTAAACGAATTCGGGGCTGATATGTAAGTAGAAGTTGTTGCGTCCCACTTTTGTGCTACGTTAGAAGTTATATTCCATTTAGTTAACGGCGTTAAAGAAGTATCTTTAAAAACTATGTTTGCAGTGCCCACGGTTAACGTTAGAGTGTCGCTTGCCATTGGAACATCAGCTAAAGCAGTAGCCAAAACAATCTGAACGGTTTCCCCGTTTTTTAATGTTGGGCTGAGTACGAATACAAACCCGGAATCATTTGTGTAGCTTTCTCTTGATTTAAGATTTGCAAGCGTTGCTGTTGCATTAAAAGCAGTTACTTTAGAAGGGTCGGTAATTAATGAAAACGATACGTTTGCGGCATCGCTCAATCCTTTATTTTTTAATGCGATGGCTAAGTGAACGGTATCCCCCGGCGCGAAAAACTCTCTATCAAACGAATAATTTGAAAGTGAAACATACCCGCCGGCAACCCATGCATAATATAAATTCGGGAAAAGATTTTCTTCTGCAATAGGAAAAATTCTTTGCTGTGCGGGCCAGAATCCATCGCTGCCATTTCCTACTTCGGGAGTCATTGCAAAAATTTTTCCAACCGTTGCTGTATCGCCATCATACATAAAATCATCGCTGTTGCCGCGTGTAGAATACCCAACGGTACTTTGGTCTGTTCCGGTTGTATAATGATTAGATTTTGTCATGTCACCGGCGTACTCACGGAAGATAAGGGAATCAGGTGTTTCTTTTTCTAAGGCACCGTATGGATAAATTAATAGATTACCGTAAGTATGATAATTCAGAGCATTTTTAATTTTTCGCGAAGCAAGAAAATTTCCGATGCTCTGTGTCTCCGGTTCTGAAAAAGGAGCTATTCCTCTGTATGTTTCATCCGCCGGATTTGGACTTGAACCGCTGTTAGGAGCATTCCAATACTTTTGCGGTCCAAAATTTCTGTTTAAATCAATCCCATATGAGCCGCCGTTATTCCTTCTATTTTTTCTCCACATTCCCCCGCCGTTTGGATCTGTTGTTTGATTATAAACATAACCATCGGGATTTATTATCGGGATAAAATAAAGCTCGCGGTTGTTCACAAGATATTTTGCTTCGGCATCTGTTCCATAATTTTCTAAAAGATAATACATAAAGTAAAGCATCTGCATCATACCTTCGGGTTCACGCGCGTGAGTTAACGCTGTGTAAAGCACTTCAGGTTCGTCTTCATCAACATCAGGATTATCTGAAATCTTTACCGAATAAACCGGACGGTCTTCTACTGTTCTTCCAATCTCTGTTTTTGTAGTAATTAAATTTGGATAGAGCGATTTCATTTCATCAAGTTTTTGTATTACTTCATCGTATGTATAATATCCGCCCATTGATCCGTAACCAAAATTTTTAACGCCAAATTGATTTGTGCTTTTTTCAATTGCAAGCTGTTTCTCAAGCGAATTCATTTTCGGAAGTTTCTTGTAGTAAGCGCGCCAATCATCAATCAAAACATCGTACCGAAAATTGAGCAAAGTAAGCCGGTTGAATTCCGCATCATTTAAAAACGTGATGACGGCATTGTCTTTTGTCCGCTGAAAATGATCGAGATTGAGATTGAATGATGCTAATGTGCGGATATCTTCGCTATCATTTAAATAAATTTTGACTTGCTTGTAGCTCTGCCCAAATAGTGTAAACGAAAGGACGAAAATGAGCGTTAAAATTTTGTTCATCGGATTTGCTTTCAAATTAAATAAAAATCATTACCAACTTAAAGATTGATTTAATAAAACGAAACCTCGTGCCGCACAAGTTTCTTTTTTTCATAAAAGAACTTTGCGCTGAAAAATTTATCTTGATCAATCCACTCCATAAAAATTTGATCCCCATCCCACAAATTTAGCTGAGTTAATTTTTCATCGGGAATCCAGTCCAATCTTCCTTCGTTTGAATCAATAAGTTCGCCCGAAAAATTTTCAGCGACAAAGACGAAGACATACCAATCATGCACGCCGTCGAACAAAGGAAAAGTGATGAATCCTTTTAATTTTGGTTCAGTAATTGTTAATCCCGATTCTTCTTTTATCTCCCGGATGACGCACTCTTCCGGCGTTTCGCTTCTTTCAAATTTACCTCCAAGACCATTCCATTTCCCTTCGTGGAAATCATTTTCTTTCTTTATCCGGTGAAGCATTAACGTAGTTTTTTCTTCCCGGTTTTTCACATAACACAAAGTTGCTAATTTCATCTGCAATTTCTCGTTTTTGATATGTAAAATATATTGCTCTTCCTAAAGTAACAAAAAATATTTTTTTGTAAGTTTCAGTACAGAAAAAATTTCATCCAGAATTTGAGGAATGAATGGAAAAGACGACTTTTCATTTAAGTAAAGAACTAACGCATAAAATTGAAGAACGGCTATCGTTGTGGCAGGAACAGAATATTCCATCACGGTTGTGGAATTGTGACCCGGCAATTTGGAAAGAAAACCCCGCAGAACAAAAAGAATTGGCTGACCGGCTTGGCTGGCTAAATAAGCCTTACAAAATGCTTGATAGAATTTATGAACTTCAACAATTTGCAGATGAAATTAAAAATGATTTCACAAACGTTTTGCTGCTCGGAATGGGCGGAAGTAGTTTGGCTCCAGAAGTTTTTGCTAAAACTTTCGGCTCCAAACAAGGTTTTCCCAAACTTGAAATTCTCGACAGTACACATCCTTTAAATGTTAAAAGAATCGTCGATACTTACGATCTTTCAAAGACACTTTTTATCGTTGCCAGTAAATCGGGCGGCACAATTGAAACGATGTCTTTCTTTTATTACTTTTATAATGAAGTAAGCAAGTTCAATAAGAATCCGGGAAATCAATTTGTTGCTTTAACTGATCCGAGCACATGGCTTGAAAATTTTGCTACGGAAAAAAAGTTTAGAAAAATATTTTCAACGCCAAGCGATGTTGGAGGAAGATACTCCGCTTTAACGTACTTCGGCATGCTGCCGGCTGCACTGATGGGAATTGACATTGAAAGATTTTTACTCAATGCAAAAGATATGGCGGATGAATGCCAATCATACGTTGAAGCTTCTAAGAATCCGGGCTTTCATCTCGGCGCAGCCTTAGGTGAATTATATGAAAGCGGAAAAGATAAAGTAACTTTTTTTGTCTCACCTAAATTTTCTTCTTTCCCGCAATGGATTGAACAATTAGTTGCCGAAAGCACCGGCAAAGACGGAAAAGGAATTTTACCGATTTGCGATGAAGAAATTTCTCCGGTCAACAATTATAAAAATGACCGCGTTTTTGTTTTCATCAAATTGGTAAATGATGATAACACAAAACTTGATAAGTTTGCTGCCGAGTTAATAGCCGCGCAAAAACCGGTTATCGTTTTTCAACTTGATGAAACGTATCAATTGGCAAAAGAATTTTACCGCTGGGAAATTGCAACAGCGCTTTCCAGCGTGGTACTAAAGATTCATCCTTTCGATCAACCGGATGTTCAATTTGCAAAAACTTTGGCGGGCGAAAGTTTGAAAGAATACAAAGCCAGCGGAAAACTTCCTGAAACTAAAGCATCAATTACACAAGGACAAATTTCGTTTTTCAGTGAAGCTAAGCAAGGGGAAGCGGTCCAATCAATTTCTTCAGCATTAACTGAATTTCTTTCTCAAGCAGATGAACATGATTACGCGGCAATAATGTCTTTTACCGAATACGGCGATGAGGTGACAAAATCATTGCAAGCATTTCGAAATAAAATTGCAAAGAAATTTTCTCTTGCAACTACAATTGGTCTTGGTCCTCGTTTTCTCCACTCAACCGGACAACTGCACAAAGGCGGAAAGAATAACGGATTGTTCATTCAAATTACAAATGAAATAGAAAATGATATCGAGGTTCCCGGGCAAGGATATTCATTTGGAGTGCTAATCACCGCGCAAGCGCAAGGTGATTTTAGTGCATTAAAAAATAAGAATAGAAAAGTAATTTCTCTTCATATTACCGGAAATTTTGTTGAAGCGATCAATTCAATTTCATTGTAAATTGCTTTAGAATGAAAAATCCAAAACTGCTTGAAATAAATGTAAGACTTCTTGTAAGAAGGTTTGACGTTGAAGATAAAAGGGCAAAACTACCCGACATCCCTTTCTCTTATTGGAAAAATCTTGCCGACCTGGGAATTGAAATTGTTTGGCTGATGGGCGTTTGGGAAACAACGAGTATTCTTATTGACCGCTGCTGTTTTGAAGAATACCTTATTCAATCCTATAACAGAACTTTAAAAGACTGGCAAAGAAAAGACGTCATCGGTTCTCCCTACGCGATTGATAAATATGAAATTAATCCGGAACTCGGAACAAAGGAAGATTTACTTCAACTTAAGAAAACGCTGAACGAATTAAACATCCTCTTAATGCTTGATTTTGTTCCAAACCACTTTAGCGCTGAAACCGAACTTTTGAAAACTCATCCGGATATTTTTTTGGAAGCTACAGAAGAAATCATTTCCACTGACCGGCATACTTTTTATAGACCAATTCAACAGCCTCAACGGATTTTTGCACATGGCAGAGACCCTTTTTTCCCAGCATGGACAGACACTATTCAATTAAATTATTATAATTTGAACACTCGGAAGTTTATGACGGAGACTCTCCTCAGCATTGCGGAATTGTGTGATGGTGTCCGCTGTGATATGGCAATGCTTACATTGAATAATGTTTTTGGGAATACCTGGGGCGGGGTTATAAACGAATATCTTCACCCAAAACCGCATGATGAATTTTGGCAGCCGGCAATTGCCGCCATAAAAAAAGATCATCCGAATTTTATTTTCATGGCTGAAGCTTATTGGAATTTAGAATGGGATTTGCAGCAATTAGGTTTTGATTTTACTTACGATAAAAAACTTTTAGACAGATTGAAAGACGGAACCCCAAAGAATATTTATGACCACCTGCGAGCAGATTTAACTTTTCAACAAAAATCTTCCCGCTTCCTCGAAAATCATGATGAAGAAAGAGCCAAGCATTTATTGGGAATGGAGAAATCTTTGGCGGCGGCGGTTATCATTTCAACTATTCCCGGAATGCGTTTCTTTTTTGACGGACAGTTCGAAGGAAAGAAAATAAAATTACCTGTTCAACTCGGTCGAGAACCAATGGAAATCAAGAACAAAACGATCTCAAATTTTTATGAAAAATTATTTCGCATTATAAAAAATGAAATTTTTTCTTTAGGGAATTGGGAATTAAAAGAGGCGTTACCCATATGGGAGAAAGATCATACCAATGAGAATTTGCTTACTTGGCTTTGGACGTATAACGCACAACATTGCCTCGTTGTTGTAAATTATTCAAATATAACCTCTCAAGGCAGAATCAAAATCAATTCTGAAAGTTTTCAGGAATTAGTTATCCTTACCGATCTTCTGAACGGGAAAGAATACTTAAGATCAGCAAATGAAGTTTATTATTCGGGATTATTCGTAGAACTCGGTTCTTACCAAACACATTTATTTCAATACTAATTATTTCTGCGGTTCAGTTGATTTAAAGCTCTCTAAAAACTTTATTAACCAAAGTAAAATAAACCCCAGCAATGATAGTAACACATCGCTAATATCTATAATAAACTCAGGTGAATTTTTTACGATGTAACCAAGATATTTAGAAATAAATATCGTCGTAAAAAAGAGTGAAAACCCGAACAACCCTGCCCGGATAGGATAAAAAAAGTACTTCAGGAGAAACGGGCTTTTTAAATTTATCACGAACCCCGATTGAACTTTTCCATGAACAGAACTTATTTCATTCATAGGAGACCCCATGGTTTATTGTTAACGGATAATTACCTTACCTGTAAAAATATTAACGGTTTTAATATAACATTTTGAGAGGCATCACACAAGAAATATTTATCACATTCGTCATTTTTTTTGAGCGAACGTTTAAGCAGATAAGAAATAAGTTTTATTTGGCAAGAATGGTTATAAGGCTGGTGTCGTCTTCAAATTTTTGATCTGTAAATGTGCTAATCTGGGTACGTAAAAGAGAAAGAGGATCATTGGAATGGGGAAGTTTACTCACTAGTTCCACCAAACCTTCCGCCCCCAAAGGTTCACCGTTTGGTCCACGCGATTCAATAATTCCATCGGTAAATAAAACAAGCATATCATTTTCTTCCATTTGAATTTCTTTGTCTTCAAAGAATCCATTTGATGAAAACCCAAGCAACATGCCTTTGGATTGAATTAACCGAGCGGTTCCTTCTTTTGAGTTTTTAAAAACTACCGGTAAATCTCCCGCCCCTGAATATTTAGCAACTTTAGTTCTATTATTTAAAAAGATAACCGAAAGCGTCGTAAAAACTTCAGAAATTTTTGCATCTTGATATACTAACTCATTTACTTTTGACAGGATAATACTGGGAGTATATTCACTTGCGTTTTGTAAAGCTACGCGGATAGAACTTCTTACGTAGCCGGCATAAGCAATAGCAAAATACCAAGCGCCCCATTTTTTCCCCATCACATCACCAAGAACAATTGCAATGTTCTCGTTATCAAGCGGAAAATAATCTATAAAATCTCCTCCGGGAATTCCGGAAAAAGCTTGATGCCAATGCCGGATATCATAACCGGGAAAAGAAGGAAAAGTATCCGGTACTACTTTTACCTTCATAGAATCGGCAGCATCTTGAAGTTCGGAAACAACTTTTTGCCTGGCTTTGCCCAAACTTTTTATTGTAGCATTAACTTTTGCAACAACAACGCGAGGTCCGGCGGTTTTTATAACATAATCGGCAATTCCAAGATCATACCCGCGTAGAATATCTTCTTCCGCTCCTTTTGATGTTAAAAAGATGAAAGGAATCGACTTCAAATCCTGATCGCCCATTACCATTGAACGGAATTGAAATCCATCTATCTTGGGCATCATGATATCGGAAATGATGACATCGGGGATAATCGATTTTGAAAGTTTAAATCCTTCTTCAGCGCCGGTTGCAATTTCACATAAGAATCCTGATTTATTTAAATTATATTGAAAAAGTTTTGCAAGGGAAACATCATCATCAACTAAAACAATTTTAGGAACGGTCTCGGCTATTGTTTCCTGAATATTTTTTTTTGCTCCATAAGCTTTATAAATTTCAGCGCGACGAAGAAGCGCCTGCACTTTTAGTAATAATTCGGGAACAACAAATGGTTTGGTTATAATGTCATCTCCGCCGACGGCGAGTGCTCTTTCTTTATCTTCAAAACTGCTTTTTGCCGTTACAAAAATAAACGGGAGAACACGGTATTTTTCATTTTCGCGGACTTTTCCACAGAATGTATAACCGTCCATTCCTTCCATACTTACGTCGCAAAGCACAAGATCAATTTTGTTTTCTTCGAGGGCTTTAAACCCAAGGGAGGTATCCCCGGCTTCAACTACATTATACTCTTTTTGTTTTAAATGGAAGCCGAGCAACTTTCGGATAGTAATGTCATCATCAACAATAAGTATTGTTTTGGAATCATCGTTTGGCATTTCAGCTAAACTTTCTTTCCATAACTTTGAATAGCTTCAAGCTTGGATGGATAGGCTTCAAAAACGCGGTACATTCGTGTTAACTCGAACATTGAATGAACTGCAGGTTGAAAACCGACAAGTTTGAGATCGCCGCCGAGTGAAGTAATTTTTTTTAGGGAAACAACTAACGAACCGAGGAAAGTTGAATCGATAAATTCGCATTCGGAGAGATCGATAACTATTTTTCTTGCTCCTCCTTCAATTTCCTGCGCTAGAATTTTCTTAAATTCTTCCGCTTCTTTTAGCGTTGCACGTGATAGATTAACAACTTCAACAACAATTTCTTCAAAAGTTTCTTTTATAAAGTCCATATTTTTCCTTTTTTCTTATTGCAATTTACTTTTTATTCAAATTCTTTGCTATCAATTTTATAACGCTCCATTAATCGGTAAATTGTTGCTCTACCGAGTTGTAATTTTTTTGCGGCTTCGAGGATATTTCCTTTTGTAATGCGGAGAGCATGCCGCACTGACTCTTCTTTAATTTTTTCAAAAGGAATAATTACATCTTCTGTAAAATATCCTGAGGAAGTTCCGTATCTTCTACTCTGGTCGAAGACTCTAATATGAGCCGGGAAATCCTCCACGTCAATAGTGTTGGTATCGGAAATAATAATGCAACGCTCAATAGTGTTTTCCATTTCTCGAACATTACCGGGCCAATCATAATCATAAATTAATTTTAAAGCTCGTTTTGAAAAGCCTTTAATTTCTTTATGTAATTTGGTTTTACATTGATTAAGAAAATAATCAGCAAGAACAAGGATGTCTCCTTTGCGCTGGCGTAGCGGCGGAATATTGATCGGGAATGAATTTAAGCGGTAATACAAATCTTCCCTGAATTCTTTATCCTCAACCGCTTTTCGTAAATCCCTATTCGTCGCAGAAATAATTCTAACATCAGTTTTTAATAAATCATTTCCTCCAACCCGCTCAAATTCTCTTTGTTGAATAACGCGTAGTAATTTTGCCTGAAGCATCATTTCAAGTTCGCCGACTTCATCTAAAAAAATTGTTCCTTCATTTGCAATTTCAAATTTTCCGAGTTTCCGCTGATGGGCGCCGGTAAACGAACCTTTTTCGTGTCCGAATAATTCACTCTCTAAAAGCTCGCGCGGAATTGAAGCGCAGTTCACAACAATAAATGGTTTGTCTTTTCGAATTCCGTTAAAGTGAATTGCTTTGGCTATTAATTCTTTGCCGGTTCCGCTTTCACCGTGGATCAAAACCGTAATGTCGTTGTTCAGAACTTTGCTTACAAGTTTAAAAACATCCTGCATTTTTCCATCAGCCGAAATGATATTTTCAAACTTAAATTCGCGGTGAACATTTTCGCGAAGGTTTTGCACTTCACGGGTTAAATCATAATTTTTTATAGCATTTTTAATTGCCGGTTCAAGCCGCTGTGTATCAATTGGTTTCGGGAAATAATCATATGCCCCGTTGTGGAGAGCTTCCAATGCGGTTTCTATTCTTCCTTGGGCAGAGAGGATAATAACCGGAAGGTTTTCATCATACTGTTTTATCCGTTTTAATGCTTCAATACCGTTTAGACCGGGAAGCATAATATCAAGTAAAATTAAATCAGGTTTTGCCGAAAGTTTTTTTAGCGCTTGTTCGCCGTCGGTAAAAAGTTCGACTGCATAATCCCACTTGTCATGCACCCAATAAGAAAGCAATTTTGCAATTGCCGGTTCGTCATCAACAATGTAGATTAGTTTTTTCAATTTGTCATCCTTGATAATTAAGTAACGGTAATTTAATAATTAACGTAGTTCCCTTGTTCTCTTCGCTTTGCAGCGTGATCAAACCTTTATGATGATCAATGATCTGTTTCACTAAAGCAAGCCCTAAGCCGGTTCCGGGAATTTCTGTTCCGGGCCTGCTTACCCGATAAAATTTCTGAAAAATAAACGGCAAATCTTTTGCGGGGATTCCAACTCCCGTATCGCTAATAATTACTTCATATTCTTTAAAAAGATTTTGAGCCAAAAGCGTGACGCGTCCTTCTTGAATATTAAATTTTATTGCATTCGTTAGCAGATTCTCAAAAAGCTGAGTAATTCTTTCTTCGTCGGCATAGACTAAAACAGTTTCGGGCGGAATATCAGCAGAAAGTGTTATCTGTTTTGCCTCGGCATAAGCACGAACTTTTTCGATGCTTTTTTTTAGAATTTCATTAATGTCGAATTCTGTTTTATTAAGAACGATTTTCCCACCTTCAATTTTAGAAATGTCAAGCACGTCGTTTATTAGATTTGCAAGGCGTTTTGCTTCCTCTAAAATAATTTTGTTGAATTCTTTTTTCATATCTTCGGGCATGGAAGAATCGGAATCAATCGTTTCGGAGAAGCCGATAATTGAAGCTAAGGGTGTTCGTAGTTCATGCGAAATGTTTGAAACGAATTCGTTTTTCAATCTGTTCAATTCTTCAAGTACGGAAATTCTCTGTTTTGCCCTATCTCTTTCAACAGAAATGATTCTTCTCGCTTCTACTAATTTGTTGGATAAATCTCTTACTTTATCTTCTAAAGAATTTCGGGAAGTACTGTTTCTGCCAATGGCAATTACGCCGCTAATTTTTTTCTGGTCGTCGAAAATTGTTCTTGCGTTTAGTTCAAATATAATACTTTTTCCATATTTGCTTTGAAATTTCGTTTCAAAAGTTTGGACGGTAGATGAAGCAATTAATAGTTGAAAGGATTTGATGAAAGCTCCTTTTACAGGTTCATCAATAAATGAAAGGATGTGTTTTCCTCTCATTTCATCTGTCTGATATTCAAGTGAAAGCGCCCCGTTTCCGTTAACTAAAACAAAATTTCCGTTAGCATCTAAAATAAAAATTAAATCTTCAGCGGTTTCAAATAAAATTTTTAATTGTTTTTCCGATTCTTCAAGTAATGCCTTTTGATAGAGTTCATCATAAACTTCAAATATAATACCGTCAATATATTTTACTTCGTTTCCTTCGTATTGAGGAATTGCACGCATGCGGAGTAAGAATTTTTCATTCGCATTTTTTACAACGGTGAAATCGACTGTTGACTGAAATCCTTTTTCAAGTGATCGGAAAAACTCTTTCATATCATGGTAGTGTGCAGCGTTAATTTTTTTTAATATTAACTTTGGGTTGGCAATAATTTCTTCGGAGGAAAAGCCAAAATATTTTTTTATAGAGGAAGAGACAAAAATTAATTTTTTATACTCTTTTTCAGAACGGAGAAAGACCCCAGAAAAGTTCTCCGGCATATTTTGGAATTCATTTTTCATCAATTTAGACTTGCAGTATTTTTCTAAAAATTTCTAAGACTTCTCAATTCTAAAATACAAATTTTATCCGAAGTTTTTGATTCACTTTCTATCAGGTTCTTACAATATTTTTCTTCACAGAAGTATTTCTGCACAATCACCTGGATCACAAAATACTTAAAATATACGGCACGACCTTCTTGTTTTTTTAATAAAAAATTACAACCTTTGCGCTGTGTTTTCATAAAATCTTTAACATGAGATATGAAACACCGAAAGTAATTTTCATTCACAATCTAATGGAGTTTTTAATGAAAAAGTTCACTGCTGTTTTTGCATTTGTTCTTTTGGTTAGTTCATTTTCATTTGGTCAATATTCCGGGAAGTCCAGTTTAGGTGCTTTGGTTGGTTTTGGCGGCGGCGGTTTAACCGGTACCGGTGCTATTCCAATCGCCGCAGAATTTAATTTCTATAAAATAAATGAAAATGTTCAACTTGGTGCTTTTGCAGGTTTCTCAAGTACTTCTGAAGATATTGGCTATGGGTACAAATGGAAATATACTTACATTATTGTTGCCGGTCAGGGTACCTACCATTTCTCTCCAGGCGCAAAATTTGATCCTTTTGCTGGACTTGCATTAGGTTACAATATTGGTTCGGTAACTTTGGAAGGTGGTTCATCAAGTTTTTGGGCTACACCAACTGTTGGCGGTTTATTCTATAGCGGTTTCGCCGGCTTCAATTATTGGATGAGCCCAAATTTCGCATTACAAGCTCGTGTTGGTTACTTCCCTTATATTGGTGTTGGAATTACTTATTCCATGTAAGAGAGTTTTATTCTTTCTTTAAAAGCCGTCTCGCAAAGACGGCTTTTTTATTTTAAATTTTGATAAACTTTTGTAAGAATTGCATTTCGTTTGTAGCGCAATAAATATTGTAGAGTTGTTTGTGTATTTGTTTAATTATTATTTAATATTTAATTTTTCATGTAACAATTTTAAAAATATCTAATGGAGATTTATTATGCTCAAGAGATTATTTTTCGCAATCGTTATTCTCACCACTGCCCAATCTTTTTCACAGCCCTACTTAGCTCTTCATGCAGGATACGGATTGTCTGCCGCATCTGAGGTTATTAATACTAAATCTATTGATAATGGGCACCAAAATGTTTACGGAACATTAGGTTCCGGTTTACACTTCGGCGGGGCTATAGGTTTTATGATGCACGAAAATTTTGGTTTAGAACTGGGGCTTACTTATACGAAGGGCTCCTCAATGGATGGCAATTACAAAAGTTCGGGTAGGACGTATGACCAAAAAGTTTATGGAAATTACCTCGGTATAGCTCCATCAGTAATTGTTCAAACAAAAGCTGACAATGTTCGCCCTTACGCTAAATTTGGCTTTGTTCTTGCTTTACCTGGTGCAACAGAAGAACAATCTACTTATTCAGGAACCCAAAAAGGTGAGTATAGCGGCGGTATGGCTTTGGGTTATACTGGAGCAGCCGGGCTAAATTTGGGAACTGATAGAATGCAGTTATTTATTGAATTAGCACTGACTTCACTATCCTGGGCACCGGCAAAGGTAAAATATTCAGATGCGTCAGGTCATAGTATAGAATATGATTTAAAGGATGAAGATCCCGCTCCCTCATCTAACCCAACTTCTGTTAGACTTTCACAAACGATACCATTTAGCAATATTGCTTTGAATGTTGGTATTAAAGTAGGATTCTAAATTTTTAAAGTTTTATTCTTTCTTTACAGCCGTCTCACATAGACGGCTTTTTTTAATTTAAATTTTTATTAACTCATTTTTTAAAAATTATATTTCGGCTGTAGCGCAACAAATAAAAATTGCGGGGTTGTTTGTGTAAAAGTATTTCCAAATTCCGAAACAACTGCCAACGAAAATCCTTTCCCTTCGTTTTCAAAAAAATTAATGCCGGCAGAGAATGAAAAAACTGCACCGTAATTCCATGTGTTTACATCGCTATAAGTTTTATCATTTAAAATCAGCGGACCAAATCCTTCTTCAAAATATAATTGTTTAAACACTTGCTGCTGAAACAGTATTTGTAGTGATCCTCCTTTCAGTAAAGGATAGTATTTGTTTTGCCTGTTTCCCGGGATGAGTGCATTAAAATCACGCATGTAAATTATTTCCAATCTTACATAAGCCGGATCGGAAAATTGAAGAACAACATCAGAAAAAAAGGAAAGTGAATAAGAAAAAATTTGCGGTGAATTACCGCTGAGCATCCCCAGTCCCGATTGTCCGCCGATTGCTTTCAACCTTACTTGAGAGTTACTTCCAGAAGTAACTATTGCTCCCCATAAGAAAACCAGTAATACAGTTTTTGATATCATATTTTTTTTATATTTCGTAAGTTGCTGCCTAAGTTCACTGCAAAATATTTAATTTATTCGAAAGGTAAAAGATGGAATTACAACTCTTTCAATATAAAGCTTTTGTAACTGCTGTTTACGACGGTGATACTTGTACTGTTGATATTGATCTCGGTTTGCACGTTTGGATAAAAAATGAAAAAATCAGATTGTGCAGAATTAACGCGCCGGAATTACGGGGAAAAGAAAGAAACCAAGGACTTCTTTCGCGCGATTTTCTCCGCAGTTTGATCTTGAATAAGGAAATTACTCTTCGGACTGTTAAGGACGCCAGAGAGAAATACGGAAGATATCTTGGCGAGATTTGGATTGTTGATGCCAAAGGAAAATCCTTAAATGTAAATGATGAACTCGTTAAAAACGGTTTTGCAGAGTACAAAGAATATTAACCATCCTTTATATGGAAGTAATTATAGTAATACCGTTTAAGTTTTTGTGTCAATATATTTGAGTTCTATTTACATCAACCGTTATCCCTCAAACATCAAACATAGCAGCTTGTTGAGCTATGCTTTATTCAAATGTTCATTAATAATTTCGATGAGCTGATTTTTACGGTAAGGTTTTGCCAGGTAACCATTAAATCCTTCTCTCAAAAACTGTTCTTTATCGGCAAATAGCGCATAACCGGTGATCGCAATAATCGGCACGTTTTCATAGCCGCTGATTTTTCGTATTTCTTTTGCAGCAGTTCTTCCGTCAATCGCTCCATCTAAACTGATATCCATCAAAATAAGAGCATACTTTTCGCTCTTTGCTTTTTGGATTGCCTGAATTGCATTAACGGCATCATCAACTTCAAATGAATCATATAAGAATTTTGTAATAACCGTCCTATTCTCTAAATTATCTTCTACTGAAAGAATTTTAATTTTCTCTGTTTCAGGACACTTCTCGTTTTTTTCTTGCTGCAAAATTTGGTCTCCTAATGGTTTCTCTTTTTTTTCTGCCGGAATAATGATTGAAAAAGTTGAACCGGTTCCCCACTTACTTTTTACTGTGATTTCTCCATTTAAATATTCTACCATGCGCTTGGCTAAAGACAACCCAATACCGATGCCTTCATAACCTCTTCCCAATCCTTCACTTAATTGTTTAAATTCTTTAAAAATAATTGATTGGTTTTCTTTGGAGAGGCCAATTCCTGTATCGGTAATATCAAATTGAATAAAGCGAAGTCCTTCTTTTTCAATTGGAAAAACTTCAACATTTATCTTACCGTTTCTTGTAAATTTAATTGCATTATCAACAATATAGGATAGGGATTTCGTTAAAAATCTTTCATCGGCTATAACTGTATAACTTCCAACATTAATATTGATTTGAAAATCAAGTCCTCTCTGTACAGCTATAGGAGAATACTCTTGGGTGATAGGATTTATAAGGGAAGAGATGTTGAGGTGTTTCAGTTTTATAAGATTTTTTTCTTTATCAACCTGGGATAAATCCAGGATAGCAGTTAACGTATCTAACAACCGCTTGCCGGATTTATGAATTCCCCTTGCTAAATCTTTCATATCTGCATTCTCAGCTTCGCCTTCAATGATATCAGAAAAACCAAGAATTCCGTTTAAGGGTGTACGGAACTCGTGGCTTAAATTTTCCAACAAGTGAGATTTCATCTGGCTCGAATCTTCTGCCAACTTTTTAGCAATTTCTAATTCTGCAAGAAATCTTTTCTTGTCGGTAATGTCTTCCTGGTTGCAGACATAATTTATAATAGTTCCGTCTTCAAGCTTTATCGGAGAAATAGAAGCAGAAACCCAATAGAGATCTCCGTTTTTTTTCCGGTTATGAACATCACCCTTCCATGTTTTACCCGCGGAGATGGTATTCCAGAGCATTTTATAGTCTTCGCTTTTCATTTCACCGGATTTTAAAATACGGGGATTTTTCCCAACAACTTCTTCGGCGCTGTAGCCGCTTAATTCTACAAACTTCGGATTAACATATTCGATGTTCCCTTCAACATCGGTAATTATTTTTGCGGTAGGACTTTGTTCAACGGCGCGTAAAAGTTGAAGTATTTTTCTTTCCGCTAATTTTTTTTCTTTCATCATTTCAGAATTTTTTAATGCTGAAGAAACAGCAGGTCCCAACCGCTTTAAATTGGTTTTCAAAATATAATCTTCGGCACCGGCTTTCATACATTCCACGGCAATATCTTCACTAACCGAACCGGTAACTACAATAAACGGAATATTCGGGGCAATGCATTTTTTATCGGACAACGCAAATAAAGCGTTAAATGAAGGGAGTAAATAATCGGCGAGAATAAGATCGGGGGAAAATTTTGATAAAGCATCAAGAAAATCAGATTCGGTTTCAACTCTTTTTGCCGTAAAAGATAAACCAGAATGTTTTAATTCCCACTCAATAATTTCAGCATCTTCTGGAACGTCTTCAAGCATCAATATTTTTAATTCTTTTTCCACTAAATTCAAAATAATTTATTTGTAAAATACTCTATGCGTACCGTTGTCAAATTGACGGTTGATTTAATATAAGCCAATACATTCCAAGATCAGAAATCACTTTCATAAACATATCAAAAGCGATCGGCTTAACGATATAACTATTAACTCCAAGGTTATAGCATTTTTCAATATCCATTTCTTCTTTTGATGAAGTAAGTACAACAACGGGAATATTCTTTGTTTTTTCGTTAGCCTTTATTTCCCGGAGAACTTCAATTCCACCGATCTTGGGGAGTTTTAAATCAAGAAGAATAAGCTTGGGATTCTGTTCGGTATTTCTGCCGGTAAATTTTCCTTTTGCAAAAATAAAATCGAGCGCCTCCTCACCGTCGCCCACCAAAAACACTTTATTTGCAATTTTGTTTTTCTTTAGAGCCTTAAGGGTGAGTTCGGCATCATCCGGATTATCTTCAACAAACAAAATTTCAATTTCATTTGAATTCATTTTTAACCTCAAGATAGTTTTTCTTGTTTCCAGTTATCAAAGATGCTTCGTGTAATTCATACCGTCAAAAGCAGTTTTTCCAAACAGAATCAAAAGTAAAAAAAACGAAACTCTTAAATAATTAATTCTTAGTTTTCGGCAACGTAAAGTAAAATGTTGCCCCTTCATTAACTTTTCCTTCACACCAAATTTTACCGCCATGTTTTTGAATAATGCGATAAACAATAGCTAAACCCACTCCCGTACCTTCAAACTCTACTGAGCTGTGAAGACGCTGGAAGACGCCGAAAATCTTGTCAACAAACCGCATATCAAAACCAACCCCATTATCTTTTACAACATACATAATTTCTTTTTCATTTTCAGTTCCAAAAATCTCAACCTTTGCGTTCAAGTTGCCGCGGGTATATTTGAGAGAATTAGAAAGCAGATTGATTGCAACTTGTTTTAACATGGCAAAATCGCCTGTAGCTTCAGGCAAAGGATGGATAATAAAATCAATTGTTCTGCCCGATACTTCTCTCTTAAGTTCATCATAAGTCGTTTCAAAGAGAAGTTTCATATCTATTTTCGAATAGGCGATCTCTTTTCTTCCTGTACGCGAAAAGGCTAACAAATCATCTATTAGCTGACCCATTTGATTGGCATTACGGCTGATCGTCGAAAGAAAGTGCTTTCCCTCGTCATCAAGTTTGTCGTTGTAATTTTCATGAAGAAGAATTGAGAAACCATCCAGAGCGCGAAGCGGTGCGCGGAGATCGTGAGAAACAGAATAACTAAATGCTTCCAATTCCCGGTTTGCATCATTAAGTTGGGCGGTTCGTTCAATTACCCGTTGTTCAAGTTCTGTATTGAGTTGAGTAATTTCTCCTTCCGCATGCTTACGTTCGGTAATGTCTTCAACACTCGACCAGATATATTTTTCATCTCCTTTTTTAATGATTAATTGATAAATCGCATACCATCGTAGACAGTAAAAATAGCAAGACATCGTTTACAGTTTGAAGAAATTCTAATTATAAATCTTCGATATTATACTTTTTGATTTTGGCAATCAGGTTAACTCTTGAAATTCCAAAAATCCCGGCGGCTTTTGTTCTGTTTTTGTTGGTAAAGTTGAGGACTTTCTTTATTTGTTCTTTTTCCACTTCAAGAAGAGAGCAAGGAACAATATCTTCATCGTATCTGTAAATGCTTTTGCTGCTATCAAGAAAATAATTGGGAAGAGATTTTTTTCTAAGTTCGTTTGAGGTTTCAATTATTATGGCGCTGTTAATAATATTCATTAATTCTCTTACGTTACCGGGGAATGTGTAAGCAGCTAAAAACTTGAAAACCTCATCGGAGATTTTCCCAACGTTCTTTTTATATTTTTCGTTGAACATCTTTAAGAAGTGATTTGCAAGCAGTTCAACGTCTCCTTTCCTTTCTCTTAATGGAGGCAGACTGAGTGAATTGATGTTCAATCTAAAAAATAAATCTTTCCTGAAATTGCCTTTTTGAATTTCTTCATACAAATTTTTATTCGTTGCGGCAATAATCCTCACATCTACTTTGATATTTTTAGTAGAACCAAGTCTGTAAAATTCGTCTTCTTGAAGAACCCGAAGCAATTTAACTTGTATCGGAAGGGATAATTCGCCAATCTCATCCAGAAATAAAGTACCGCCGTTGGCTTCCTCCAGAAAACCGGTTTTATCTTTTGAGGCTCCGGTGAAAGCGCCTTTCTCATGCCCAAAAAACTCTGAGGAAAATAACTCTTGAGCAAATGTTCCGGCATTTACTGCGACAAATTTTTTATCGTTTCTGTTACTAATTTTATGAATTGCTTCAGCAATCAATTCTTTCCCTGAACCACTTTCACCCCAAATAAGAATACTATTATCCGTCTGTGCAAATTTTTCCGTAAGGTGAAAAATATTGATCATCTTCTCGTCGTGTGTAATAATGTTTTGAAAAACCTCTTTATATTTCAATCCGTTTAATGTAGCTCTATGTGCAGAATCGAATTCACTATTCAACAAGTTCTTTTCTCTGATTGCATCCTCAATCGTTTTAAATAAGAGATCTTCTTCAAGAGGTTTTAGCATATAATCGTATGTTCCAAGTGTCATGGCGCTAATTTTCTGTTGTGACACTTTGCTCTATTAGAATTATTATAACAATCCGCTCAAAAAGTAACAAACAACATTGGTTCATAGGTGTACGTTCGATTGAGTCGACTGGAATGGCCTGTAAGATAGTTAGCAAACAAACGATTATTTTGCATGATAATAACGAAGGCAATCGCAAGCACCACTATACCTATCGATAAAATCAAATTTATTTTTTTCATTCCGTCACCGGGGATAGTTAGATTTATATTAAAATTTTTGATGTTATGGACATTTGTAGAAAACTTTCCCCTATTTAAAAATCAAGCCCGACTGATGCCTTTAGTGCACCTTTCGTACAAACATTTATACAAGTTAAACACATGATACATTCACTTGAGAGAACACGTTTCCCCAGTTTTGTGTAGCTTATTACATCAATATCCATGGGGCAAATTTTCGAACACGCTGCGCACTCATTACAAAGATTTTTATTACCTTCAATTCTTAGAATTGATAATGAACTCGACATTTTTAAGAACGTTGTAACGGGACAAACATATTTACAGAATGCTCGATTGTCTTTTAATATAAAAGTTAGACTAATCCCAACAGTATAATAGATCCCATTTCCAATTAAGAACCAATACATCCCGGCAACGTCCCAATATTCTTTCAGAATAGTGTAGTCGAATCCAAACCATAAAATAATTACGAGAGTTAAACTCATTGCAAAATGGAGATAGCGTATCCACCCAAATTTAGAAGGAAGTTTTGTTCTACCTTTTCTGTAGGGAAGAAAATCCAAAACCACCATTGTCCAGCAGCCCCATCCACACCACCCTCTATTTAATATTATGGGACCTAAAATCTTCGCAACCAAGTAGTGAGTTACCGTCCCGGAATAAACTCCGGCAAAGAGATAAAAAAAGAATCCTTCAACTTGTCCGTTGATTCTCCCAAAAACTCCCATGCCGAAAAACATCGCAACGCTTATCATGATTAAGGAAAGCCTTACACCTATCAATCTCCGTTTCTTCGATAGCGTGGAATAAACTATCATTCCAAGAGATGTAAAGAAGCCGATGTAGAAATAATTTATCGAAAGAAATAAATCATTCTCGATTAAATAAGTTGCAAGACTTAATATGAGGAAGAAAGACAAAACAACTACCGGCGCAACAATGTAGTTCCGTTTTTTATTGCTCTTTATTTTCATCATACTATCCTTAATCATCGATTTGATAACAGATAACTAAAATTCTAATTCTAATCCAAGTACCGGCAATAGAGAAAACTGATACACGTTATCAATGGTGCCGTCGGAGTTGTATTGGTATCCGGCGATATTTTGTCTGTTATAAAGATTTTGTACTGATAAAGTTACAACAAGATTCCATGTCTCATAATTATATCTGCTGCTGAATCCGAGATCGAGTCTGTGATAAGCAGGATATCTTGATTTATTAATTTCCTCCGATGGAGACCAGGAACCTTGCGTCCATGTTACCCCACCAACTCTATGCTGTTCATCAGTTGAGTACTTATATTCGGTATAAGGTTTCCCACTTGCGTACCTCCATCTTAAACTGATTTCCATATCATTTGAAAGCGGAAGTAAATAACTTGGATAGCGTAAATAGAAGGGCCAATCTTTAGATTTGTCTCCTAAATCCTTAAATCTTTTTCCAACAACCGCTGTAAAAGTATAGGGGAAATCATACTCAGAAACAATTTTTTGTCCTTCTTTACCAATTCTCGGATCATTGCACTCCGTCCACATTCTTGAAAAGCTAAGCGTGCCGTATAGATCAGTTACTAACTTTTGTTGAACTTGAAGATCAATTCCATAGACTTTTTGTTCGCCGATGTTCAAATATTTATCCGAGCGAAATGTTTTATCATTAAAATGAACAAAGTCTTCACGCACAGGGAGTTGAGAATATTTTTTGTAGTAGCTTTCAAGATTTACTTTCAAACCGTCATCAATAATGTGTTCAAACCCCACAACAAAGTGGCGAGCATGGCTGTTCTTTAAAGATTTGTTGATGTAGGTCTGATACCGGTCACCATATGTTGGATAATTCTGTGTTTGATAAAATTCGCCGTACGCAAAGTTCAAACTCGTTAAAGCCGGAACAAGATAGTAGGAGAGTGAAAATCTTGGGCTAAAGTTCGCAGCTTTGCTATAAGAGAAATAATCATACCGGGCACCGATATTAAGCAATAGTCTTTTATCCATCAATTCAAAGATGTCGTTAACATATACATTGCTTTTGTTCTGGTTAAAAAGCTTCAAATCGTAATTCAATTCTGATGGAGGCATGACAACCATTTGTTCAAATAGTCCGTCTGAGTCCAAATCGTATCTTGCAGTATCGGGATCAATGTTTGCCGTTTGTTTATACCCGGCAAATTTAATAGCTGCGCCGAAATCAAGTTTATTATTCTTTAAGACATTCCAACCGAACTCTGCTTTTCCCGCAAATTCGAAATTATCACTGAGTTCATTGAATGATGTTCTGGTTGCAAGAGTTTTGTTACTTGAAATTTTACCTTTGCCGTCAAAATTTCTTTGAGTAAAATTTTGTCCGATTTCAACGAAGTTGTGATGATTATTTCCATAAATAGTTATTGTTGAATAAAAATCATTGGACCAAAGGCTTCTGAGTGATAAACCGGCTGCCCATTGATTTTGTTTTGTGTTAATTTTTTCAACATTGACGGAGTCGGATACATTAGCTTTTGAGGGATATTCATAATCAGGAACGCCATCAAAAAGAAATTTATCATTTCCATAAATACCGGATAATGAAATTTTGTGGGTTGATGTGAGATCGTATGCAAGTTTGTATTGAGTATCGTAATACCGCGGGATTGCAGTTAATCCAACCGATCCTGCAATAAGATCGATATAACTTTTCCGTGCTGAAATTAGCCACGAGCCTTTTCCACCATTGATATTTCCTTCAAGGATGGCTCCCATTCCTGCCATTGAAAGATTTGCCTGTCCTGTAAATAAATTATTTCGGGTTCCTTCGCGGGTAGTGATATTCATAACCGAAGACATTTTATCTCCATATTTAGAGATAAATCCGCCAAGTGAAAATTGAATATCGCGAATAAGACTAACATTAACCATGTTTATTGGTCCGCTTGAATTATACTCATTCGGATAATGATTGGTAGAATGAAGTTCCATTCCATCATAGACAGTCAAATTTTCATTTGCTGAACCGCCTCTTACCAGCAATTCATTCATCTGATCATTTGAAAATGAAACACCGGCAATTGACTGAAGGATCCTTTGATAATCAGCTAACGATCCTGGCGATCTTCTGATTTCTTCAACGCTCAATGAAACCGTGCTGAGATTATTTTCGAGAACTGTTTTATCAAAATAATCTGCTGTAACGCCTACTTCATTTAATTCCAAAGTAGTTTCACTTAATTGCAAATCAAGAAAAACTTCGCTTCCGGTTTTTACAATGATATCTGTTTTTACAACAGTTGTGTACCCCATCGAACTAACCTTTACCGAATAACTTCCAACCGGTACACGGATAAGAAACTTTCCTTCGATGTCGGTTATAGCTCCACTGCTCTTTAGTTCAACAACTAAAATATTCGCACCTATCAATGGTTCTTTGGTTGCTGCATCAATCACCGTTCCGGTAACTGTTCCGGATTGAGCAAAATTGTTTTGTGACAAACATATCACCAACATTGATAACACTAAAATTGATTTTAACTTTTTCATTTTTTCATCTTTCTGTTTTATTGTTAAATTCTTATTGTCATTTACTACTTTAGTTAACCTTCATCTTCTACTGCTGAAAGCGAACCGGTTTTTCTTTGAGTTGAAATTCTAATTGTTCCCGCTTTAGCTTTCATTCCAAAAAACAGACGTGTAACGGCAAAATGTTTTATAAGAAGTTCATACAGCGCCAAACTTATTCCGAAGGTAACTACCACTAATAAAACAAACTTCGGCAGAACTCCCAAATCCAATTGAATGATGTAATAAGCGAAAATCAATTCGACGGTTTGATGTAAAATATAGAGAGGATAAACTGACTCATTTGCGTAGGTGAGGATTTTGCTTGACTTATTCAGATAAATTCTTCCATACCCTACTGCGGCAAATAACAACGATGGGATCATCACCATTTTGAATAAGCCGTAAACATAGATGAACCAACCGGCATCCTCATTAACAACTTCGAAAGTCGGACCCCAAACAAACAAAGCCAGAACAATGGCGGGAACAAGTGCTTGTATTAAAGACTGTTTCCTTTTTGCAACCAAAACTTCCCAAAATCCATCAATCGCCGAGATGCAAAAACCAAGGATGAATAATGAAAATGAGATACTGTGGTTATACCAATCGTCAATTAATCCGTGTGTCTCCGGATATTTTTGAGCAAGTGTATAATAAAAGAAAAGGAATGGAATTGTAATCAAATAGATCGAGTTCGGATGTCTTTTCAAAAACGAACCGATATTATTTTTCAAGTAAAGCGATTTTTCACTTCTTAAATATTTGAATAGCGGATAAGCAAGTATTGAATAAACAAAAATGTAAAGCACATACCAGAGGTGATGCCAGCTTAAAGCTCCACCTAACGGATATGGGATAAAATTGAAAACCGTTTTCCAGAATTCCCAGTAATTAGCAAAGTTGATTCCATGAAACAATCTATCGTAATAAATCTGCGGAGGAACGATTACAAACATTCCGAACAAAAGAGGAATTAAAAGCCGCTTGCTTCGTTCACCAAAATATTTTTTACCGATTCGTTTACCCATCGAATGGTAAAGAACAATTCCGGAAATCATAAACAACAACGGCAACCGCCATTGATGCAAAAATGCCATCCATGTTTCAAACCATTCAACCGTAACATTATTTTTAAGATGAAATTCCCATGGAACGAAAACCATTCCAACATGAAAAAATATAAGTATATAGAAAGCTATAACTCTTAGCCAATCTATATCGTAACGTCTTTGTACTGTTTCCATTGTAGTTCCTTTTTGTTAAAATTTCGATAGCAAAATTATCATGCGTATTTCCCTCTTGCAGATGATTTGTCACGAAAGGAGAAAATTGAGACGCAAAAGGGATATAGAAAGATTTTAAAATTTAGTTTGAGAGTGGTGCGTATTTTTTTGTTAATTGAAATGATAAAAGAGTTGAAATAATTTATCCCGCTCATACCTGCCGGAATCCCTCTCATGCCCAATATGTTTTTAACTTTAAAGAAAATGAAGATATTTGCTGCGAGAAAAGAATAAATTTTTACCGAAACTTGAGATTTTATTATGAACCTTCTCGACGGAAGAAATAAACCAAAACTTTTTATTGCTGTCTTCATCATCGCCACCATTATGGCGTTGATGAGTGCCTCTATCAATATTTCGGCGGAACTAGCGGAACGGTATTACGAATTAACTCCGGCAGATTGGGCAAAAGCTATCTATCCTTTAATTGATGAACTGACGGGAGTTTATACTTTTTGGTTGTTAGTTCCGGCAATCCTTGCATTCTTTAAAAGATTTCCTTTCAACAAAAATAATTTTCTCAGGCTTATTCCTCTTTATCTTCTTGCTACCATTGTCATCGGGTTAACGCACACCGGACTGATGTATATTACCCGTTCGATAATCTATCCGGCGTTGGATTTGGGAAATTATAACTATGGTTATATCCCCTATCGAATTGTGATGGAATATTTAAAACAATTCATCGTCTTTTGGATAGTGTTTATCGTTTATACGATTTATAAAATGAACAAGAGAAACGAGGAGCAAAATCTTAAAACAGCAAAATTAGAAGAACAACTTACCCGTGCGCGGCTTGAAACTTTAAAGATGCAGTTGAATCCACATTTCCTCTTTAACACGCTCAACATGATTTCATCAACAATGTATGAAGATATTCATGCTGCCGACAAAATGATCGCAAATCTCAGCGATCTTTTAAGAATAACTTTAAAAAGTTCATCCAAAGGTGAAAATATTCTTGCTAAGGAAATTGAAATTCTGAATCTCTATATCGATATTATGAAAGCTCGTTTCAAAGATAAGCTCTCAATTGAATTGCATTTAGATAAAGATATTGAAAATGCTATGGTTCCAAATTTTCTTTTTCAACCTTTAGTTGAAAACTCCATAAAATATGGGATGGAAAATTTGTCGGGAACCAAAATTGAAATAACTGTAAAAAGAATTGAGACCAAACTCCTAATAGAAATATTAGACAATGGTCCGGGCATGCAGAAAGATTTTAATGAAGCATTGTCAAGCGGTGTGGGATTATCAAATACCGCTGAACGTTTAGAGAAATTATACGGAAATGATTTTGAATTTAATTGGCAAAATAGAGAAGAAGGTGGTTTGCAGCTTACAATCGAAATTCCATTTAAAGTTGAGGAATTACAACAATGAAAGTACTGATTGTTGATGATGAACAACCGGCTCGAAAAAAGATCATTTCCTTTTTGAACAGCGAGACAGGTATTGAGCAAATCTCTGAAGCCGGAAATGGTTTAGAGGCGATTGACAAAATAAGAGATGAAAAACCTGATCTGGTTTTTCTCGATATTCAAATGCCGGGGAAAGATGGATTTGGAGTAATTGCAGAAATCGGTTCTGAGAATATGCCGCCGGTAGTATTTGTAACAGCTTATGATCAGTATGCTATTGATGCTTTTGATGTGAACGCCGTCGATTATCTCTTAAAACCATTTGATCAAGAGCGGTTTAAGGTTTCGTTCAACCGTGTGCTCGACGAAATAAAAATTAAAAGAAATAAATCTGATGAACTTCGATTAATCTTAAATGAAATTAAAAAAGAGAAGAAATATTTAGACAGAATTCTAATAAATGTTGGAGCCAAATATTTTTTCGTTGCGTTAAAAGAGATTCTCTACATATCATCGGCAGAAAAATATGCCGAGCTTCATACCATCAAAGGCAAATATCTTTTAAGAGAAACGATGACTAATCTTGAAGAATCCCTTGACCCGGAAATGTTCGCTCGAATTCATCGTTCTTATATTGTGAACATAGAACAAATACAAGAAATGCAGCCCTGGTCGCATGGAGATTATGTGGTCATTTTGAAAAACGGGGAAAAACTCCAGATGAGCAGAAGGTATAAAGACAGGTTGATGACTTAAAATTTCTTAGAAGCTTCCGTTCCGCCTGCGGTTGATCGTACTTGCATCCCGACAAAGTCGGGATAACAGCCGAAGTTTCATAACAGAATCTCTCCCGAAATAATTTTTTCAATCATCGTTTTACTTTTCCAGTTTTTTATTTTCAGTTCAACCTGATGAGCAATTTCTTTTGATGGATATTCTTTTGTGAAAGCAATTTCCCATGGCCGGTAGCGAGAGGTGAAACCTTTTTCGAATGTATTATGATATGATAATCGTAATTCGGGATTGGCAGAAATTCCCGTATAGTATTTTTCTGCGGATCGAGATTTTAATATGTAAAGGAAGTATGTCATAAAAAGATAAAGCCCCAAATAGATTGGGGCTTTAAGCTCCGCGAGCAAGACTCGAACTTGCAACCCTTCGGTTAACAGCCGAATGCTCCACCATTGAGCTATCGCGGAATTTTAATTTCTTTTCAA
>Ga0172379_10001481_pt1 | contig 46391 bp, 40 predicted proteins | sample GrowelOW334metaG_FD_119756 | JGI IMG/M metagenome (GOLD analysis project Ga0172379, IMG submission 119756) | Groundwater microbial communities from an aquifer near a municipal landfill in Southern Ontario, Canada - Groundwater well OW334 metaG | ecosystem: Environmental > Aquatic > Deep...
CCGGGTTTTGGTCCCGGTATTCGCAGGTTCGAATCCTGCCGTCCCAGTACGGCTAGCAAAGCCAAATGTGTAAGGAGAGATTTGATGGAACACTTCGTACTTCAGGCATTCAATAGAGAAAAAACGACCAAGGGCCAGCTCAACCAATACAGGATTGAAGGCAAGATTCCCGCAGTCGTGTATGGTGGCGGCAAAGCCGCGGCCAACTTGCTCGTCTATGCCCAAGAATATGAGAAAGCGCTCAAGAGCATCACGGGAAGCACGATCATCACCCTCGATGTCGAAGGTAAGAAGATCAACGCCTTCGTAAAAGAGCATCAGCGTCACGCAGTGGCGAAAAACCTGCTCCACATCGATTTCCTCGAAGTCCAGGAAGGCAAGAAGCTCCATGCCCATGTAAGGCTTATCCTCAAGGGTACACCCGTGGGCGTTGTCGAAGGCGGAATCCTCGAGAATCCGGCGCACGAAATCGAAGTCGAGTGCGATCCTTCGGTCCTACCCGAGAGAATCGAGGTCGACGTTTCCGCGCTCGGCGTCAATCACGCTTTCCATGTGCGCGATCTGGCTGAGATAAAGGACGTCAAGGTTCTTTCGAGCCCCGATATGGTGATAGCCATCGTCAAGTATGCCCGCGAGGAAGTGGAAGAGAAACCCGCCGAAGCAGCGGCTCCCGAGGCAGTCGCTGGAGAAGCTGGCGCGGCTGCAGCCGCTCCCGCCGCTGGTACCGCCGCGACGCCGGAGGCGAAGGCGAAAGCCTGATCCGGGACTGTTTATGTGCATGACAAAACAGTTTTGCGGGATTTCCCGCAAAACTGTTTTTTTTGGAAGCCAGTTGAACGATACGAAGGCATAAGGTGAAGCTCCGTCTGGAGTCAAAATGAGCGATAAGGAAAAGCGCGACGGAAATTCCATCCGCCACGGCCTTCAAAATTTTATCTCGAATCACCCAGAGGTGGAGACGGCTGGAATTCTCGTTGCCTATTCCGGCGGCATCGATTCGGCGACGCTTTTGTCGGCGCTGGCGGGAAGCGCTATCCGCCCCTTGCGTGCCGTGCATGTCGTTCACAGCCTTAGACCGGTCAATGAACTTCGCAAAGAGCGGGAGGTCGTCGCCGCATGCTGCCGGCGCCTCCATATTCCCCTAACAATAGCGACGGTCAAGCGTGGGGCGATCGAAAAGCTCGCCAGTGAAACGAAGATTGGCGTCGAGGCGGCCGCCAGGGAAATACGGTATGGAATCCTGAAAAAGATCGCGCGGCGACTTGGTTTCAGATTCATAGCTACGGCACACAATGCCGATGATCAGCTCGAAACCTTGCTGGGCAGGTTCATCGCTTCATCGAGCATCGATGGTCTCACCGGCATGGCGCAAAGCCGCGATCTAGGAAGAGGCCTTTTTCTCGTCAGACCTTTATTATTCGCTTCGCGCAAAGACATCGAGCTCTATGCAGAGGCGGAGATGTTGCCTATTTCCGACGATTCAACCAACGCGGCCTTGAACTATACCCGCAACAGGATAAGGCATGAGCTTGTTCCGATCCTCGATCGGGATTTCCTAGGCTGGAGGAAAGGACTTCTTGGGACTTCGGCTAAAATCGCTTCGGATAAAGCTGCTTTGAATGAGTATTTGGTGCGTTTCATGAGCTGTTGCAGTATCGATACGGCGAAGAATACGGCATCGATCGACCTCGCTGCGTTCAAAAAGGCCCCGAAAGCGATCAGGATCAGGGCTTTGTCTCGATGCATTGCCGCGATTTCGAAAAGCGATCGCATGTCGTATGAAGCCTTGCGAGACGCCTGTGATTCCATCGCCAATGAAGCTCCGGGGGTGGATGTTCTTGGCGCAAGAATTGCTGTGCGAAGGGAGCGTCTTGAAATCTTGCCCATACTTGATTTTCGGATCGAAGACAGGTATTTTTTCCAAGTACCTTCCGAGGGAACCTATCATGCTGGACTAATTTCGTTATCCTTATGGTGGGAGAATAGCGCGGAAAGAGAAGATCGTTCGCGAAAGGGTAAGGGGTTTCTCCTCGAGGGAGCATTTTCCTTTCCCTTGGTCGTGCGCAGCAGGAAGCCCGGCGACGCCATGATGACGGGCAATAGTGAACGTAGACTCGATGATATGATGAAATCATGGCACCTCGATCATGAACAGAGGAATATGGTTCCGGTCGTCGAAGACCGATGCGGAATAGTTGCAGTTCTGGCTTCTTCCTTGGAAGGCGCTGGTTTGGAGCAGGAGAAATTTAGGGACTACAATGGTTCAAAAGTAGCCCGAAGACTCTTCATAAGCATAAAAGGAGCATGAGGTTTGATGCTTGACGATAAAAAGAATGATGAGGGGCCGAAACGCCCCGACGCGCCGCAAGGAATGCCGCCCCGAGCCAACAAAGCAGCCCTTGCCGTTTTCCTTTCTCTGACGGTGCTCTTTGCGACGCTTTTCCTTTTCAACGACAAATCGCAGTCCAAGGAAATCCCTTATTCTGCGTTTCTCTCCTACCTTGATTTAGGCGAGGTGGATTCCGTTCAGATCGTGGATCAGAAGCAAATCGAAGGCGTGCTTAAAGGAGCCGATGGGGCTCAAATCGCCTTCAAGACTTCAATTCCCTATATCGATCTCCAGCTACTGACACAGCTCAAAGATAAGAAAGTCAAAGTATCTGGAGCAGTCGGCAGCGCAAGTCCGCTTCAAATCCTTTTCGAGTTAGCTCCTTGGTTTTTCGGTTTCTTCCTCATTTGGATCATGATGAGACAGATGCAGGGGAACAACAAAGCATTCCAATTTGGAAAGAGTCGCGCGAAACGCTACATCGAACCAAACAAAAAGATAACCTTCAACGATGTGGCTGGGCAGAAAGAAGCCAAGTATGAACTCATGGAAGTTGTCGATTACCTGAAGAATCCGCAGAAATTTTCCAAAATGGGTGCCAAGATCCCCAAGGGTGTCCTTCTCGTAGGCATGCCTGGCACAGGCAAGACTTTGATAGCGAAAGCCACGGCCGGAGAGGCGAATGTGCCTTTCTTCCATATGTCTGGATCCGATTTCGTGGAAATGTTCGTTGGCGTCGGGGCGAGCAGGGTAAGGGATCTCTTCGAGCAGGGACGCAAGAACGCTCCCTGCATTCTTTTCATTGATGAGCTGGACGCCGTTGGACGGACCAGAGGCGCAGGCTATGGCGGAGGGCATGACGAACGAGAGCAGACCCTCAATCAGATGCTCGTCGAAATGGATGGATTCGACACGAAAGATGGGGTGATCATCCTGGCGGCAACCAACAGGCCTGATGTATTGGATCCGGCGCTCTTGCGGCCCGGTCGATTCGACCGCCAAGTGGTAGTGGCAATGCCCGATGTCCAGGAGAGGGAAGCGATCCTGAGAATTCATATGGGCGTTATCCCGGTCGATGCCAATGTGGATGTGGTGCGACTCGCAAAAGCCACTCCCGGAACATCCGGCGCCGATCTTGCCAATATGGTGAACGAAGCCGCGCTTTTCGCTATCCGCAAGAACAAGACGACCGTCGAAATGGAAGATTTCGAGGACGCGAGGGATAAGATCCTGATGGGAGTTGCCCGCAAAAGCCTTTTCATCGCTGAAGAGGAGAAGAAAGCCACCGCCGTCCATGAATCCGGTCACGCGCTGCTGCATTATTTCCTCCCGAACGCAGATCCTTTGCACAAGGTGACGATTGTGCCGAGGGGAAGAGCCCTTGGCTTGGCGCTCTCCCTGCCTGAAAAAGACTCCTATTCATTCAAAAGGGACTGGCTTTTCGATAGGCTCGTCATAACCTATGGTGGTTACGCTGCGGAAAAGATCGTATACGGAGAAACCACCACGGGTACTGCCCAGGATTTGCGCCAGGCTACCGATATGGCGCGAAAGATGGTGTGCGAATGGGGCATGGCCGATGATATGGGACCGATAGCGTATGGACAGGAAGAAGAGCCGATTTTCATCGGAAAGGAAATAGCCCGCCACAAGGATTATTCCGAAGAGACAGCGAAAAAGATCGATGAAGCACTTAAAACTCTTTTGGATAAAGCCCTGAAACAGGCGATAGATATTCTTTCCAGGGAAAGGAAAAAGCTCGAATTGCTCGCGAACGAACTCATGCAGAAGGAAACGCTCGAAGACAACGATGTAAGGACGCTCCTTGGTTTCGACGCTGAGCATCATATGCAGGTGAGTGAAGCCTGATTGGAGAAAGAATGGGCCAGCGGGGCTCCCAGTCTGTATTCGTCGCGCTGATCCTGGCTGCGTCGCTCATATCCCTGCTGGTTGCTTCCTGTGCCCAAAACAAGCCACTTGAAACGCCCAGTCCCGATTATTCCACGCTGAAGGCTGAAGAACTGAAAGCGCTTGCGGAGACTGACCCTGAGGCATGTTTGGAAGCAATTTCGCTTATCGCGAACTCCCAGCGCAAGGGTCTGGGGCTTGACGCTGAAAGTCTCGGCGCCGCCGCCCTGGACGCGACGCGCAAACTCATCACGGATTTGGATTCGCGCATCGCCGGCGGCCAGTTGAAGGACGCCGAACGGAGCAGCGCCTCGATAAGGGCGATCACCGCGACTTCAAACGCGCTTTTTTCTGAAGCGGTGAAAGCCGCTTCAAACACCTCTCTCGATTCGAAAATCCTTATGATCTATCTTGATATCGCTCAATCGTACTACGACAAGAAGCTTTACTCGCCGGCGGACGCCTATGTGCTGAAATCGCTCGATCTAGTGGATTCAGCTAAAAAGTATGGAAGGAATGCGGTTGTCGAGCAAAGCGTTTTAGTTGCATGGTATATACGAGCAGCCGATGCGGGGGATATGGCAACGGCGCATAGAATTCTCCTCTACGTGGATGCGATTCATGCTAAGGCATTGGAAGACAGGTCCTCAATCGGCATACGAACGACAACCATAAGCGAAAAAGCGGACGGTGTCGTGACGGTGTATGTCGACAAGGGATTGAAAATCGAAAAAGGGGTAGGATACCCGGACAGGATGCTTGGCACCGCATTTCAGGTCGACGCTCAAGGTTATTATTTGACAAATTACCATGTCATCTCGAGCGAAGTTGACCCCGCGTACAATGGTTTTTCTCGGATTTCCATTCGGCCGCCCAGCAACCCTGACGCAAGAATACCGGCAAAAGTAATTGGCTGGAACGAAGATCTTGATCTTGCCCTCCTGAAAAGCGCGGAGATCTCGACGCATACCTTTTATCCCTTCAAGGCTGGAAAAGCCGACAAGGGACAGCGAGTCTACGCCATTGGCAGCCCTGTTGGGCTTGAAAACAGCGTGACGGCAGGCATCGTGAGCGCCACCGGAAGAAGAATACTGCCGAGAGGCGATGCGATTCAGATCGATGCTCCCGTGAATCCCGGCAACTCGGGCGGGCCGCTTCTGGACGACAATGGGGACCTAGTCGGCGTTGTATTCGCGGGACTTTCCGGCTTCCAAGGCCTCAATTTCGCTCTCCCTGTTGCCTGGATTTCTGCAATATTCCCCGCGCTTTTCGATGGCGGGAAGGTCGAGACATCATGGATTGGAGCGGGACTTGCCAAAAATCTCGACGCCAGTCTCGATATCAGCTATGTTTTCCCTGGCACGAGCAAAGCGCTTCAACGGGGCGACACGCTGCTTTCGATCGATGGCGCGAAAATCATTGATATCCAGGGAGCGCAAATGCTTTTGGCTATGAAGCCCCTTGGTTCTTTATGCGCGGTGGCTGTATCGAGAGATGGTTCGACGATAAATTTGCTGCTTAAAACGAGGGCCGCCCCATCCATGCCTTTCAAGAGCGCAACGAAACGAGACGCCTCCGAACAGTTGCTTGAAGGAGCCACCGGGATGGTAATTGAGCATGTCTCGGGAGCCAGAGGCGAAGGCGGAACGTATAAAGTCGTGAAAACATGGCCGGGAATGGCCGCGGATGAATCGGGGATTGGCGCCGCTGATGTGCTCAAGTTCGTGAGGTACTCAGTGGACGACAGCGCCAACACGATTAATTTCGACGTAAGCGTAAAATCGTTGAATTCAGGGTACCTGGAAAAAACAATGCGGATGAGTCTTTCGCTGGAAATGGACAATTTTATATAGTATCATTGCGAAAAGATCGAAAGAAAAGGCAATGCCGCGCGGAGAAAGGCTGATGTCTAAGATAGCTATCGTCGAACACGAAGCACTCATCGCCCTCGATATCGCGAAGACTCTGGCACGTGCTGGCTACGAAATCGCCGGGCCATTCTCGAGCGGCTTGGAATACCTTGAAGCTTCGAAGAAGGGTTCTTTTGATCTTGTTTTAATCGATATCGCGGTAAAAGGTACGCTTTCGGGATTGGAAGCGGCGAAAATATCGAGATCTGATTCCGGAATTCCCTGCGTGTTCATAACCGCCCTTTCGGATTCAGGAATTCTCGCCGGCACGAAGAGCGCCGAACCCCTAGGGATTTTGGTAAAGCCTTTCTCCGAACGTGAGCTTCTGGGTACGACCGAAATAGCGCTGTTTCGAGCGGGGATGGAAAAAAGACTCGCCTATAGCGAAAAACGGTACAGGGAGCTTTTCGATCTCAGCCTTTCGCCGCGATGTATTTCCGATCCGGACGGGAAAATCGTCGAAGCCAACGAGACCTTCAGGAAAGTATTCGCCTCCAACAACGCTGCTCCGGAACTTTTCTCCCTGTTCGCGAAGGATGAAGACTGGAAAAGGGTGAAAGCTTTGGTGCTTGGCGGCGGGACCGTACTCGGAGAGGAATTCGTGATGACCGATGGCGGCGGGAAGCGGCTTTCGATCCTTGCTTCCTTTTCTGGCTTCAGAGAGGCTGGTTCAGGCCCCCCGATGCTCTCCGCCGAATTCTTCGATCTCACCGAATCGCATAGACTGCGTGATGAACTTCAGCAGGCGCAGAAAATGGAGGCGATGGGTCGGTTGGCTGGCGGCATTGCCCACGATTTCAACAATATTCTAACGGCCATAATCGGTCATGCGGAAATGCTGAAACTAGACATAAAGCCGCAGGACGCCGCCTACGAAGATGTGGAAGGCATCGCAAAAACCGCCGATCGGGCATCCCATCTGACGAAGCAGCTCCTGGGCTTTTCGCGAAAGCAGCCCTATTCGCCAAAGCCGCTTGGGATAGCCTCCATCGTGCGCGATACTGCCGGCATCTTGAGAAAATTGTCGGGGGAAGCGATTCTTTTCTCGGTGTTCCTACCTTCATCGGATATGAGCGTATTTGTCGATCCCGTCCAGATAGAGCAGGCTCTCATCAATCTCGTGGTCAACGCGCGCGATGCCCTGGAAGGCAGATCCGATGCCAGGATTAGCATTATGGTAGAATCCAAAACACTTGCGGAAGAGACAAAAGTTGGGGCTTCAAAGCTGCCGCCGGGCCGATACGCGACTATCGAGGTGGTGGACAATGGAAGCGGTATAAAACCCGATGTGGCGGAAAAGATATTCGAGCCATTCTTCACCACGAAGGAAATGGGCAAAGGGACGGGGCTTGGTCTCGCGATAGTATCTTCCATCGCCGCCCAAACCCATGGCGCGATAGGCTTGGAAACAGAATTGGGCAGGGGGAGCGCTTTTACGCTCTGGTTGCCGGCAAGCAAAGGTATGGAAAGCGCGGCTTCCGTCGATATTCCCGCGAAGAACGACAACGCTGAGGAAAAACCGGATCTGTCGTTGAAAGGGAACCCGAGGATATTGCTTGTTGACGATGACGAATCGCTTCTAGGCTTCCTTTCCTATATTCTTTCAAAAAGCGGAGCTTTGGTGATATCGGCAAGGAATGCGGGAGAAGCGCTGCTTCAGGCCGAAAAGGAAAAGTGCGATATCATGGTCGCAGATATTAACCTGCCCGGCATGGATGGGTTGGAGCTCTACGCGCGGCTCACGATGAACAAGGCATTAAAATGCGTGTTTATTTCGGGAAGGATCGATTCGGCAATGAGGATTCCTGAGGATACGACGCTTCTCGAAAAGCCCTTTACGCCTTGGGAGCTGATCGCCTCGATACGAAGCGCTCTGTCGCTAGGATAGGATTTGGCGGTACAGTCTTTCTTCCAATTCGATGAGCTCCCTGGATCCGTAGCGGCGATTTTCCCTCGCGACAGGCACGCTTAGCTTGTCAACGAGGCGCGCGGGACGGGAAGACAGCACGAGGACTTGATCGGCGAGATAGAGAGCGTCCTGAACATCGTGCGTTACTATGATCGTCGTCCTTTTTTCCTCGCGCCACAGGAGAGAAAACAAATCCATCAGCTCAATCCGCAATTTCAGGTCGACAGCCGAAAAAGCCTCGTCGAGGAGGAGAACCTCGGATGGATAAGCGAAAGCTCGAGCGAGGGAAAGGCGCCGTTTCATGCCTCCCGATAGTTTAGGGGGCTTGGTTGTTGAGAAATCATCGAGACCTGAATGCACCAGAAAGCGTTGTGCTCTTTCTTCGCGGAATTTTTTGTCCTGGATACTGGACAGTGCGAACAGAAGATTTTCCATGGATGAGAGCCAAGGCAGCAGTCGAGGCTCTTGGAAGGAATAGGAGAAGCTCGCGGAAGGGAAATCCCCCGTTGAGCCTTGGCTGGGGAGCAGAATCCCGGCGATTATATTGAGCAAGGTGGTTTTCCCGCACCCTGAAGGTCCAAGAATGGCGGTTACCGAAGAAGATTCGAACGAAGCGCTGAATTCAGCGATCACTTCGAGCTGGCCGAAATTCTTGCTTATGCCGCGGAGTTCATACGGCTTCAATTCGGCGCTCCTTCGCGTGAGTCGCTTTCCTTTTTGGCAAGGATGCCGAGGGCGAATTCGCTGATGCCGCAGAGGAAGACCGTCGCGATAGCCCACGCGAGTACCCTAGACGTCTCGAGCGAAAGTCGGGCGTCCTGGAGACCGGTGCCAAGCCCAAACCGCGGTTGGCTCAAAACTTCACCGGCGACGACAACCTTCCAGCACAATCCCAGCGCATTCTTGGCTCCCGCGAGAAAATGGCCTCGCGCGGCTGGCAATCGCAGTTTGAAAAATTTTACGTTTGAGGGAACTTTGAACACCGATGCCATTTCAAGCAATTCCTTGTCCGCCATAACGACACCCGTGTATGCCGAGGTATGCATGATGGGATAGGCCATCAAAAACGCTGAAAAAATAGGGACACCAGTGGAGGGAAGCCAGAACATTGCGATGAGGATGAGGGCGAGTACAGGCGTTGCGCGGATGGTCGTGATCATCGGCGCCAATGAATCCCTTATCCAGGGGTTAAGGCCTGAAGCGATGCCGGTCAGCGTGCCTATCCCGATGGAGAGGATGAACGAAAGGAGGACCCTCTCCATCGAGCCGATCACTGCTTTCCAGAAAGATGATGCAACGAAGAGGATTCGCATGCTGCCGACAACTTCGGCCGGGCCGGGAAAGATAAGGGAGGATCCGATAATCGCCGAAAGCAATTGCCATACGGTAATCGAAAACCCTACCCCTAAAATTCCAGCGGCAAAACGGCGATACAGCATCGTTTTCGCGCGCGGTCCAGACAAATCCGGATCGGAATGCCTCACCTTCCCAGCCTCCTATCGATTGTTGGCGTAAAAGTCCGCTCCGGGCAATTTCCCGCCAATAGATTGCGGATCGAATGCCAGAAAGAGCTTTAGAAGCGCCTCAACGCCGCTTCGCGCTTCCGAGGCGACGATATAGACGTAGGCGGATTTGGGGATGGCTGCTTGAGCCACGATGGCCTTCATGCCAAGATCGAGCGATTCCGCCAAAGCACCGGTGGAAGCGGGATCAGAGAGAGTTTTTTTGATTGAGACATCATATGCCTGACGCAGCGCTTCAACAACATCGGGGTGCTGCTCGGCCAGGCGCCTGGAAACCACAAAGAGGGACATCGGATAGCTTGGAAGTCCCGTCTTTTCTGTCCAAAGAACATCGAGGCTGAAAGGCTCGCGTAGCGCCTTGTTCAGCATCATAGCCTGAGTGGCAAAAGGCTCGGGGAGCACGGCGCAAGTTATTTTCCCGGCTGCCAACTGGATCGCCATTTCCGGATACGCGAGGTTGTAGAGTGGATGGTAATCGACCCCGGCCTTCAAGGATTCAGTCTCGGCCAAATACCTGAAGAGATAATCAGGCGTAGCCTTTTGTCCGGCGATTGGGATGTCCTTTCCCTTTATATCGGCGAGCGTTCTAATCGCGGGATCGGAACTGAGGAACTTGACCATTCCATTGCCTACCACGGCGATCGCTTTTATGGGTACGCCCGCGTTGCTGAGCTTCGCCGCTACATTGACGGGCAAAACTCCGCCCTGAAACTCGCCGGAAATGAGTTTCGCGGTTACGATATCGGCCCCGGACGCCGTGATGAACTGGATTTCCACCCCTGGAACCTGGGGAGGGGAAGCCATCATCCATGCGCTTCCAATCCCGGATGGTCCTTTGAGAATTGCGATCTCTATCTTGTCGACAGGCTGCTGCGCGAAGAGGCTAGCGGTTGGGTAGAGCAGAAGCGCGAGCAGCAAAGAGCGAACGATCGAGCGGAAAGAAGTCATGCATCTCCTCCAGAGGAACAATCGAGCAATTCCTTAATCCGCGCCTCGTCGATGTGGATAAAGAGATTCTTCTCCAAGGTCGGTATGACGAGACCTTTTGGCCCGTCCTTGACGCGGCGCAGATATTTGGCCTGGGTATAATATACATCGCCTTCGCCGTTCTTTCTGGCTTTCGAGTAGTAAAGAGCCAGCGCGCCCGCATCCAGCATTATGTCCAAAGGGAAGGTCTTGGATTTTCGGGCTTTTACGAAAACATACGATCCGGAATAATCGCGCGCATGCAGCCAGAGATCGGATCCTCGAACGTGTCTGCGGAGAAGCTCGTCGTTTTCTTTGGCCGATCTGCCGACAAGAAGCGTCCAGTCCTTGTATTCAATCCAGATGCAGGGGTATTTCCTGATAGCTTTCTCGCGTACGGTTCCCGCCTTCTCGAGAGCCTTTGCTATGACGAAGGGATCTTGTTCATTTTGAAGCCGCGCGAGCCAGGCGCGCAATTCTTCCTGGCCTTCTTTGACCTTGGAGAGTTCCAGGGAAACATCGCTCAAGCCCGAGGAGGCTTTTCTGAACATTTCATAATATTTGCGAGCGTTTTCGATAATGCTGAGCGAAGGGTCTATTTGGATGGAAATCTTCTTGTCGGCATAGAAATCGTGTGCCGTCACGAAAGCAGACGATTTTTGGACATGACCCTTCAGCGCGGGCGCGGGGGAGGGGAAATCGCCGGCCATGAGGATATCCCCGATCTGCTTATAGCGCTCGGCATCGGAGTAATCCTTCTTCAATCGGCTGAGTTCTTCTTCTTTCGATTCGAGGAGGCGCATCCTCTTTTCGAAGCGTTCGGCGGCTTTCGCGATCAGGGTATCGCGGGATAAATCACCAGCCTTGCCGCTATAGTGGGCCCCCACGCGTTCGGAAAAGCTTCCTTCGCCATCCAGGTCGCGAATCCGGAACTTGGCCGCCTTGAGCGCTTTTTCCTCCGGATCTTGGCTCGGTAGCGTTTCTTCTATCCTGCATGGCAAACCTGATGTTTCTCCCTTGTCGGGCTTCCTGAAAAGCGCGTCGATGATGAGGTTGTTCTCATCGACAAGAAGCATGTTGCCCGCCCCGCTCCAAAGGCGGATGTACAGTGTGTAGTTTTGGGAAGGTGCCCTGGGGATGCCCTTCGAGGTTTTGCCCCTGTCGGGCTTATCGTGATGATCGTCCTCGGAATCTGGCTCAAGTGGCATGGAGATGGCTATTTTTATGATTCTGTCCGATGCTAGTTGTTCCATCGATTCTATCCTGCCGCCGCGGACACGAGAGCGAAGACATTCCATAAAGCGCAATGGGCGTTCGTTTTTGGCCGGAAGATCGGAGATGCCATGTATCCTGCAGGCTCCCGGCGAAACGCTGATGAGGACATCCTTCTTGCCTTCGGTGCCGAAGGTCTCGAGAACGATCGTATCGTAGGAAGGCTGGAGCACTTTCTGGATCCTCGTGCCAACGATCGATAGTTCCGAAAGGACTACATCGATTTCCTTGAAATTGAGCGACATTGTGCATCCCGCGCTATCGCGCCTCTGTCACCTTCCGTGGCAGTGCTTATACTTTTTGCCCGATCCGCAAGGGCAGGGGTCATTTCTGCCCACTTTCTGGCCGTTGTGTACGACGGTGACGTTTTCAGGCGTCGAAGCCTGGGATATCTGCGACTCTTGCGGCCGCTTGGATATGGAAGGATTCTCCGCGGAGATCGGTCCGCTATTGGCGCTGGCAAATTGCCCAGAGCTTTCATGGTGGGCCATGGCTGCCGGCTCCTTCGCGGGCACTTTTCGCTCTTCCTCGGTCTTGATGCGCACACGGAGCACTCGCGAGGCGATGTTGCGGCGGATCGCGTCGATAAGTTCCTCGAAAATGTCGGAGCCCTCGATCTTGTATTCGAGGAGGGGATTCTTCTGAGCGTAGGAACGAAGATAGACGGCTTCGCGAAGAGCCTCCATCCTGTCGAGATGGTCGAGCCACTTGTTGTCGATTTCCTGCAGATATTGATAGCGTATGAAAATGTTGAGGTTTTTTTCGCCCGCCATAGCCTGCTTTTCATCGATATCCGCGTCGAGGCTTCGCTTCACTTCGCTGTAAAAGGCTGAGGCGGCGGGATGCTGCTGATCGGACGCGGAGGCCGTCATGAGCGTAGCGACCTGGCTGGCTGACATTTCGACGCCAAAGGTATCGCGCAACACGAGAGACAGTTCCGAAAGCACCGCTTTGTCACCCGCTTTCTGCCGGTTAAGCGCGTCGGTCATGACGGCTTCGAGCATCTCGGCCGCCGCCGCTCGCACTCTTCCTATCAGGTCATCGTTCCTGAGAATCTCATCCCGCTGCTCATAAATATAGGCGCGCTGACGGTTCAGGACATCATCGTACTCGAGCAGATGCTTTCGTATTTCGAAGTTGCGCTCCTCTACTTTTTTCTGCGCGCTTTCGATGGTTCGGTTGAGAAGGGGATGATAGATGGGTTCGCCGGGCTTCATGCCGACCTTGCTCATCATCCCTTTAAAGCTTTCTCCTCCAAATAGGCGCATGAGGTCATCATCCAGGGAAATGAAGAAAGCCGAGCGGCCAGGGTCGCCCTGACGGCCAGATCGTCCGCGCAGCTGGTTATCGATGCGCCGAGATTCATGGCGTTCCGTGCCTATGACACAGAGGCCTCCGAGGCTGCGCACCTCATCGAAATCTTTCTTCCAGGTCTCGTATTCGGCAGCGAGAATCTTGGAGAATTCTTCATCCGTGGCCGCCGTGCCGGCCTTTCGACGAGCCCTGAACTCGGGATTCCCGCCCAACTTGATATCGGTTCCACGGCCAGCCATATTCGTTGCGATGGTGACTGACCCTTTCGCTCCGGCCTCGGCGATGATGAGTGCCTCTCGCGCATGGTTCTTGGCATTCAAAACTTCGTGGCGGACGCCTTTGCGCGTGAGGATTGCCGAAAGCTGTTCGGATTTTTCAATCGAGACGGTGCCGACGAGAAGTGGCTGCCCTTTCTTGTGCGCGGTCGCGATTTCCTCGCTAATGGCATTGAATTTTTCTTCTTCGTTGAGGAAGACGAGATCATCCTCATCGTCGCGAACAACTGGTCTATTAGAGGGAATAACTATTACATCGAGGTTGTATATTTTATTAAACTCAGGGGCTTCGGTGTCTGCGGTTCCCGTCATTCCGGATATTTTTTCATACATACGGAAGTAGTTTTGGAATGTGATTGTAGCCAAGGTTCGATTTCGCCGGGCGATTTTTATGCGCTCCTTTGCCTCAATCGCCTCATGCAGGCCATCCGAATAGCGTCTTCCATGCAGAATTCGGCCGGTAAACTCATCAACGATCTGAACAAGCCCATCCTGAACGACGTAATCGACATCCTTGAGGAACAAAATTTGGGCGCGAACCGCTTGCGTGAAGTAATGCGCGAACTCGAAATTTCCCTCTTCGAATAGGCTTCCCTTAATGAGGCCGCGTTTTTGGAGCAGCTCTTCAATGTGATCGAGGCCCTGGCTCGTGAACATGATGCGTTTCGACTTTTCATCGATGCGGTAGTCGCCTTCCGAACTCTCGCCGTTCGCCTCATCGGGGTACTCTTTGGTATCGGGGTTCTTCTTCACTTCGGTAAGCGAAAGGGCAAGGCGATTCACTTCATTGACTTTATAGGTATCGTCTTCGGCAGGCCCCGAGATGATGAGGGGCGTGCGGGCCTCGTCGATGAGAATCGAGTCGATCTCGTCGACGATGCAATAATTGTGGCCGCGCTGCACGCGCGATTCCGGCGACCAGGTCATATTGTCGCGAAGGTAATCGAAGCCGAATTCGTTGTTCGTTCCATACGTAATGTCGCATGCGTAAGCGAGCCGTCTGGCTTCGTTGTCCATGTTGGAGAGGATGCATCCCACGCTGAGGCCAAGGAAGCCGAATATTCTGCCCATCCATTGGCTGTCGCGCTCGGCGAGATAATCGTTCACGGTCACTATGTGGACGCCCTTGCCGCTCAAGGCGTTCACGTACGCAGCGCTTACGGAGGAAAGAGTCTTGCCTTCGCCCGTTTTCATCTCGACGATCTTGCCATGGTGGAGAACGAGACCGCCCATTACTTGCACGTCGAAAGGCCGCTCGCCCAGTACCCTGCGGGCGGCTTCCCGTGCCATGGCGAAGGCTTCGGGCAAAAGAGCGTCCAGGTTTTCGCCTTGGGCCAAGCGCTTCCTGAAAGTCTCAGTCAGGGCGGGGAAGTCTTTATCGGCAAGAGCGAAGGCCCAAGGCTCCTTCGCGTTTATTGTGTGAAGGGTAGGGAGCAAGTTTTTAACATCCCTCTCTCTCTTGGATCCGAGGAATGCAGCGAGCAGATTTGTAGCCATGATGCTAAGAATACTTCCGGCCGCAAAAAGGGTCAAGGAAGTTGACAACCCTAGCCCTTGCGGATAAGGATGGACGCAGCAATGAATGGGTATATGGTTCGCATACTGGGTGCCGTAGCGGCGAGCATGATGCTTGCCTCCTGCCAGCCTGCTCGACAAATCAAGAGCGTTGTCAGAAGCGATCTCTTCTCGATAGGCTACGGCTTGTCCGAAAACCAGATGGATCTTTCCGCCGGAGAAGATGACAGCATTGATATTGTCATGCGTGAAGGAATCTTCCACATCCTCGACGGTTCAGGCAAAAAGGTCATGAAGCTCTCTTCCTATGGTGATCTCCTGGCGCTTCTTTACGATCCCTCACGCTCGCCAGACTTGGAAATCATGAAGCCAGCCACGCAGGAAGCCGGACAGCAAACCAAGACGGGAACTCAAGGAAGATTCGCCGCGCCGATTCATTTTGTAGCGCCGGAAAAAATCGCCGTTGACGCCAGCCAGACAATCTATGTCGCCGACCGCGTAGCCAATCCTTCGGCGCGCATTTACGACGCTCAATCCGCTTCCTACTGCGATAGGATCGTACGGCGCTTTGGCGCTCAAGGTCTGGAACTTCCCTATCTCGGCCAGGAAGGCCCGGGCGGTTCTCCTTTCCCGTACATTATCTCAATCGACGCGATGGGAAATGATACTCTCTGCATTGTGTCAGGATCGGAATCAGCGATTCTCGTGCATCACTTCAGCAAAACGGGAAATTTGCTTTCGAGCCTCAGACTAAGCAGGGAATCTCTGCCTCTTCCTGTCAGCCTTTCAGAGTTGACGGCAGGGGTGAAAGGAATAAGGATTCACGCTAATGTGGACAAAATGCTCGGGTCTTCCGCAGGCGAAACATTTGAAATAGCGCTAAAAATCGATTATTACAAAGAATATTTCGATCCGGAAAGTCTTGCGATTTCTCGGGAAGAGTTCGCTGGATCATGGATTTTCACGCTCGATGGAGCAAACGGCCGCACATTGCGAAGTCTCGCCATCGTAGCGGAGAACACCGATGCCGCGATTCCTGAACTGATCGGTGAAAATTCCGAGCTATACTATCTTCTCTCCGACATGGAAACGACTGGCACGACAGCTATGGCGGGCAAAGCAGCATTGAATCAAGGATCAAGCCGCATGCTGCAGCTCATGGATAAAAACGGCAAAGTGCAACTTCGCTATCGTATTGATCTGCCCAAAGGCGTAAGCGAAATCGCCGTTTTGAAAGTGTCGTCGGCGGGTCAAATTTATGCGTTGCTCAAAGCCGATGAAAATATCCGCCTCGTGTGGTGGTCATACCGATGAACGTATTCTTGGCAAGAAATGAGGCGGCACATGAAATATAGAATTCAGCAGCTTAAAATGCGTCTCAACCATGACGAACAAACGATCGAAAAGGCAATCTGCTCCATTCTCGGTACACCTAGGGAAAACATAGAAGCCTGGCGAATCGCAAAAAAATCCTTCGATGCGCGGGAAAAAACTTCAATACGAATCATCTATGGCGTGGATGTTGAGCTGAAAAAGCCATTGAAAGAAACGAGCCAGGATAAGGAATGGCTTCCCATCGGGGCTGATGAACGGTATGAATTCCCTTTGGCAGGCAAAGCGAAAAACCCTTCCGAAAGCACCGTGATCATCGTGGGAGGCGGACCAGCAGGATTGTTTTGCGCCCTTTTGCTGGCGGAACATGGCTTCAGGCCCCTCCTTCTCGAGCGCGGCGGGGATGTCGAATCGCGGATAGTAGCGGTGCGGAAGTTTTGGGAAAGTGGCATACTGGATCCCAATTCGAACATGCAGTTTGGAGAGGGAGGAGCGGGCACTTTTTCGGACGGGAAGCTCAACACTTCCGTCGGCGATAAATCGCATCGAAACGGAAAAGTGATCGAGGAGTTTTTGGAAGCGGGGGCTCCGCCAGAAATCGCTTATTTGAGCAAGCCGCATATTGGAACCGATTATCTCGTCGATGTGGCGAAAAACCTGAGAAGAAAAATAGAGCGCCTTGGCGGTATCATGCGCTTCAATGCGAAAGTCGCTTCCCTGACGATAAAGGAAGGGAAGGTCCTCGGCGTCATGCTTGACGGAGGCGAAAGAATTGACGCGTCGAACGTCGTTCTCGCCATAGGTCACAGCGCGCGAGACACCTTTGAGGAGCTCGCGAGGAGTCCTGTGGTCATGGAGCCTAAACCATTTGCCATTGGACTGAGGATCGAGCATCCCCAGGCGATAATCCAGAGGAGTCAGTTTGGGCCATCCTGGAAAGATCCGCGCCTTCCGGTCGCGGACTATAAGCTCACTCATCAAACATCGAAGGGACGGGGTGTCTACAGTTTCTGCATGTGCCCTGGCGGTTTCGTGGTGAATTCCAGTTCCGAACCTGGCATGGTCGTTTGCAACGGAATGAGCAACTTCGCTCGGGACAGCCGGAACGCGAATTCCGCTATCGTCGCCGCCGTAAGAATCGAAGATGTGGGAGAAGGCGGAATCCTGTCAGGGGTAGAATTCCAGCGACGATGGGAAAAAGCCGCCTTCGATGCGGCCAATCCCGATTCACGGGGTTTTGCCATGCCTGTGCAACGCCTGGACGATTTTATCGCCAAAAAAAGCTCAAAAACCTTCGGGAGCACAACCCCCTGCTCGAAGGGCGCGACATCCTTCGCTGACCTCAACGCCTGTCTGCCGGCCTTTGTCGGTGAGGCGATAAAGGAAGGCGTTTTGGCCTTCGATCGCAAGATTCATGGCTTCGCGAATCCTGACGCTCTCCTCACTGGCGTTGAGACGAGAACGTCATCGCCGCTGAGGATTCTCAGAAATAGCGGAATGCAGAGCAGCATAGAAGGACTGTATCCCTGCGGCGAAGGCTGCGGCTATGCGGGAGGCATTATGTCGGCGGCGATGGATGGCATCAAGGTCGCCGAAGCGATAGCCACCGCAAATTGACGCCATCCATGATCCTGCTATAATAAAGCACCGTTATTCAAAAGGCAGTAGCCATGAAAGCTCTTGTGACATGCGAAGAATCCAAAGCCCTCGACGCGGCGACACGCGAAATCTTGGCGCTCAGCTCACTCCAGCTTATGGAAAAAGCGTCGCTGAGGTTATGGGATGCCATAAAAACATGCATCGCGAGCCACGCTGAAATAGCCGCGAAAGGAAAAGCGGTCAAAATCGTCGCGCTTTGTGGAAAGGGCGACAATGGCGGCGACGCCATGGCTATTCTGCGACACGCTTTTTCAGCGGGATACAAGAATCTGGATGCCGTAATATCGGCTCGCGAATTGAGTGAATCTGCGAAAAAGCAAGTCAGGAGCCTTGCCGCGGCGGGTCTGCACCCTGCTGCGTGGAAGGGAGCTGATGACGAAGGGATAAGTTCGCTGCTTTCCGAAGCCGACATCATCCTGGACGGGATACTGGGCACGGGACTGTCTGGCGCCGCGGCCAATGAAGCGAAAGAAATGATCGACAGCATTGGCTCGATCCAAAAAACGGAAACCGGACCGCTCGTGATATCCATCGATCTGCCTTCGGGTTTGGGAGATGGGTGGGAAGAAGGATTCCCCTGCGTTCGTGCTGATACCACGCTCTGTCTCGAACCCGCAAAGACAGCGTGCTACCTGCCGCAGGCAAGAATATGCTGCGGAGAAATCGTCCTTGTCGGGGATGTGTTCCCTGAAAGCCTGGTGAACCTCAGGCGCGATATCACGCTCATAGAGGCGCGGGATATTGCGCCGGATAAAATCAGGGCCGAAAGCTATAAAATGAGCCGAGGGAGGCTCGCGATTTTCGCTGGATCGAGGGGAGCGATCGGGGCGGCGCAACTGTGCGCAAAGGCGGCGGCGGCATCGGGAGCGGGATATGTCACCCTGTATGTCGACGATTCAGCGTACGCGATCCTGGCGCGCTCCCTTGACTCAATTATCGTCAAACCTCTCGGCGATCTGCGCGACATAAGCTCGAATGACGCGATATTGGTCGGCCCAGGATGGGGCAATGGCGAAGGAAGGGATGTTCTGCTTCGGCAACTCCTGGAAGCGGGCTTGCCCACCGTGCTCGATGCTGACGCGCTAAGGCTTTTAGCTGCGCGACCCGAGCTCGCCACGAGCATCAGGGCTCCCTGCGCGCTCACCCCGCATCCTGGCGAATTGGCGGTGCTTGCCCGGTGCGCTTCAGCGGTTCGGCCCGCAATTCCCGCCGAGACTTCGCAAGCAATCTTGGCCGCGAATGTGAAGGGGGAAGTGAAAGGCCTGAGCGAAATGCGAAGAACATGCGAATATTTCAAGTCTCTGCTCGTGGCGAAGAGCCATGTCACATGGATCGTTTCGCCCAACCGCGTCGCCGTCTGGGATGGAATGACGCCGGAATTGGGCACGGCGGGATCGGGCGACGTGCTGGCAGGAATACTAGCCGGCCTCCTCGCGGGAAAGATGGCTCGATCAAGGAAGGCCGATTCATCTAAAGCACTTGAGGAAAAATCGCCCTGGAACGCTCTCGAGGATGCGGCCATCATCGCGGTCGCAGCCCACGGGATTGCTGGGAGAAGAATGGCTGAAAAGAAAGGATGGTTTGAAGCTTCGGATCTAATCGCCGAATGTTCGCTGCTCCTGCATAGCGGATCGAAGCATGAGGAGCAGTCCCCTCCCTTGACCCAGCCGCCTTTTACCCGCTAGGGTAGGGACCACTGGATAGCGGACCCAATGATTCAATTTTATTTTTTGTCAGTTCTCCTCAACATCCTCTGCGGGTACGCGCTTGCCGCCAAGGCAAAGGATTATTCATCGGCAATTCTCCGCGGAGCTAATCTCATCATGTCCGACACGGGCCTGAGACTGACCTTGGCGATACTTTCGGTAGCCGTGGGGCTGCTTAAATTGCTTTTCGCCTTGCGGGGCGACATTCCCGTAATCGGGGATTTCCTTCCCGCGATCGCTGGAATGGCGGTAGGCGCGACGCTTCTTTTGGAAATTTCCGATGATGCTCATCTGCCTTTCATGAAAAAAGGTACGGTCGGGGCAAAAATCGAAAAAATTCTCGTATCCTACAAGGTATCGATTGGCTATGCCGGGATCATCGCCGGCATCATTCATTTTCTTTTTCCCATGGTGCTTTTTCTCTGATCACCTAAGCGAGGAGCTTGCATGGCGAAGCGATCGATTGCTGGAATAGCCGCACAAGAAGGCAAAATCCTTGTCGCGAAGCGGAAGGAAGGAGGGGCGATCGGTCTTCGCTGGGAGTTCCCTGGCGGGAAGGTGGAGGATGGGGAAAAGGACGAGGAAGCCTTGAGGCGGGAATTCGAGGAAGAATTAGGGATCCTCATCACTCCTCTGCGTTTGATCGGCAGCAGCAAATTCCAAAGTTCTTCGGGTGAGAGGGACCTGGCCGCATGGCTCGTTGCCATACCAGATTCCTGCACGCCTGAATTGAGGGAACACAGCCACATAGCCTGGATAGCCATAGGTGAGCTGGAGGCTTTGGACCTTGCCGATAGCGACAGAGCGCTGGTCCCTTTACTCGAGCGCGAATTTCGCCGTAAGCCCCAGGAATTCGAGTGAGCCTTTTGATCACTCGTCCTTTTCGGGCTCAAACAGCGTAAATTCAGGTTTCGCTTCATCCTCGGGAGAACTGATCAACATTTCGACTTTGCCTTGAATCTTGTCGAGTTCCTTTTTTAGCCCTTTCGAAAGTTTGATGCCTTCCTCGAATACTTTTATAGCTTCTTCGAGAGGAAGGTTCTGGTCCTTTATCTTCTCGGCCAGAAGTTCCAGTCGCTCTAGGCGGGATTCGAAATCTTTCATGAATTGACCTCCCTCACATTGACACGGGCGGAGCCCGATGAAAAAATTAGTTGCAGTGATTCATCAACAGAAACTTCTGAGGCGGCGCGAACGATGCCGCCGGATCCCAAGCGCGTTGCGCTATCGCCAGGCGATTCGCCGCCGGGTGGTGGTGCCTTTCGAACGATTGAATAGCCTCGTTTAAGGACAGCTTCGGGGCTTGCAAGCTCGAGGTGGGTATCGGCGAGAGCGATGCGATGCCGTGTCGCGAGCAATAGCGACGACATACCCATGGTCAGGTCGTCCCTTGCGTCATCGAAGCGTCGGGCTATGGGCATGAAAATGCGCATGAAGCGGGCTTCGACATCGCGCGGGGCAAATATCGAAAGCGACATTCGGGCATAGTCCACCCTCGCGCTGATCGAGGCTGCCAGCGAGCCGCCGAACTGGTCGATCTCCCGCAGCAGGATTTCGCGGCTCTCCGCCACCAGTTCGGCGGCGGCGGATGGCGTGGGAGCGCGCACATCCGCCGCAAAATCGCTGAGCGCCCAATCGATCTCATGTCCGACCGCGCTAATCACCGGAATTTTTGAATCGGCGATCGCCCGAACCACCGATTCGTCGGAGAAGGCAAGCAGATCTTCGAGCGAACCGCCGCCTCTTCCCACGATGAGCACGTCGACAAGCTTCAATTTATTCGCCTGCCTTATGCGCGCGGCGATGATTTCTCCCGCTCCGTCGCCTTGGACGGGTGCGGGGAGAAGAAGAATGTCAGTGCCTGAATTGCGCCGGCCGAGAACATTGAGTATGTCGCGAATGGCAGCGCCGGTTGGGCTGGTTACAATGCCCACTCGGGAAGGGAATCGTGGCAGAGGTTTCTTTCTCTCCTGGTCGAAGAGTCCTTCTTGCGCCAGCCGTTTTTTTCTTTCATCCAAAATAGCGAGGATATCGCCTAGCCCCGATTTGCGGAGCGATTGGACGATGAGCTGGTACTGGCCCCTCGCCGCGTAGACTGAAACAGAGCCTTTCGCTACCACTTTAAGTCCATCGAATAAATCGAAATCGAGTTCCGCCAGTCTGAATTTGAACAGGACAGCCTGAATGAGGGCGTCCTTGTCCTTGAGAGAGAAATAAAGGTGGCCTGATGAAGACAATTTGGAATTGGAGACTTCGCCCTCAACCGTGATCGAAGAGAAAGCGGTTTCTAGGTTGTTTTTTATGAGGAGCGTGAGGGCGCCGACGCTCAGAACGGATGCAGCGTTTCTGCCGCCTTGCCTTGGTGAACCTTCATCGGAGTCGGAGGAATCGCCGTATCGAATCGAAGACATGAGCTCTCCTTTCCTTCATCAGCGCGCGGTCAGCATGAGCCATGCGGTGCCCGCCGTTATAGAAGCGATGGTGACAGGCAATCCAACCTTGAGGTAGTCGAAAAAACGTATGCGAATGCCAGTCTTTTCCCCTTGTTCCGCGACGATGAGGTTCGCGACGGATCCAAGGAGCGTGAGATTCCCGGCAAAGGTGCTGGCCATTGCCAGCATGAGCCACGCGGTGCTTTGGCTTGCGAAACCTCGCGCTATGGGCGACATGAGCATGACTGCCGGAACGTTCGAGACGATATTGGAGGTGAAGGTTACCGCAAGCGCGAATGCGGGACCGGGCTTTGTCAGAGAGGGCAAGAGCGAAGCCAAGAATTGCTGAAAGAGCGGAGTGCGCGCGACCGCGCTCGTCAGGATGAAGAGGCCCGAAAAGAAGACGAGAAGGCTAAAATCCACTTCCGCGAAAACTCTTTCGGGATGGATCCGCCGGGTTATCATCAGAACGACTGCCGCGGCGAGGGCGGCCACACTCGTTCGGAGTCCAAGTGCCAACAAAATCAGCAATAGAGCAGCCGCGGCCAGGCTTTTCGCGATTAGGCGCTTGTCGACCTCAATCTTCTGCGTGGAGGAAGAAGACTGGATTCCATGCATCGATGATGACGTTGGAAGTCCGAAAGAACCCGAGAATTCTTTCCTGAACACAAGCGTTGTAGCGATATAGCAGAATCCCATCGCGGCAATCGATGGCGGGGCGAGGCTGGCGACGAATTCGATGAAAGGTATGCCGGACTGGGCCGCAATGAGCATATTTTGAGGATTGCCTATCGCCGTGGCGCAGGATCCCGCATTCGCCGCCGTCGCCAGAGCGATCAAATATGGCTTGCCATCCCTCCCTGAGCGCCGCGCAATTTCAGCGACGAGAGGAGTGAGCATTATGCAGATCGTGTCGTTGAGAAAGAGGGCAGAAAGAAAGCCAGATGAAATGATGACGATGGCGAGAAATGCTTTTGGCGAACGCGCAAGCGATAGTGCCTTCGCTCCTGCAAGGTAGAAAAACCCTGATAATCTAAGATTGGCGACAAGGATCATCATCGCGAGGAGAAGAGCGATTGTTTCCGTATCGATGGCTTTGAAAGCGTCATCAAAGCTGATTCCGCCTGCTATAATAAGCAGGACGGCCGCGCTCAACGCGATGGTCGCCCTGTTCATCGCCATGCGTGGAAGACGACCAGCGGCTATCCCGATGAACGCGATGACGATGATGAAGTATGCGGCAAGCGGGTAGGAAGCCATAGTGTAAAAAGTATAGCACGGCAATCGGCCGGGTTGAAACCAAGGCATGGCGCTTTTAGCCGAGTTCCTGGCAGCGCGCCCGAGTCATTCAGGCAGCCCATGCCATCCCGTGGAATAGGTCACTTATTTCGTGTATGATAGATATATGAATCCTCATGATCTGCCGGTATATCAGCAAAAAGAAAAAATCCTCGGAGCCCTCAAAGAAAGCCAAGTCATCGTTGTGGAGAGCCCCACGGGCTCTGGCAAGACTACGCAACTTCCCATCATATTGCATGAAGCGGGCTACGCTGAGCGCGGCCTTATCGGCGTCACCCAGCCTCGCAGAATTGCCGCCCTCTCGGTCAGTGACTTCATCGGCCGCCAGCTTGGCCCAGAAAAAAAAGGCCTCGTCGGCTTCAAGATGCGTTTCGAAGACAGGACGACCCCAGCGACAAAGATAAAGATTATGACCGATGGAATCCTTCTCCAAGAGATGAAGCTGGATCCCTATTTGTCGAAATACGATGTCATCATGGTGGACGAAGCTCATGAGCGGAGCCTCAATATCGACTTCATCCTTGGCCTTCTCAAAAAGATTCTCGAGATCAGGCCAGGCTTTAAAGTCATCGTCTCATCGGCCACCATAAACGCCGAAGTGTTTTCCGAATATTTCGGAGAGTGCCCCGTCGTGAAAATCGATACGCAGACCTATCCGGTCACTCTCATCTACGATCCCATCGCCGAGGCAGCTCCCGTTCCCGACGACAGGCCTCGCGATTCATCGTCACGAGGGGGACGCGGGAACTCCGGGCCAGCATCGCCCTTGCGTTACAGTGATGAGGCGCTCTACGAAAAAGTGCTTTCGATCGTGGGGAGATCGCTCGAAAACAGGGAAGAGGATGAAAAAGGCGACATGCTCATCTTCCTGCCTGGTGAAAAGACGATAAAGGAATGCGCGCTCCGTCTGGCAGCCAGTCCTATGGCAGCCAAACTCCATCTTGTGCCCCTTTACGCGCGACTAGGCAAGGACGAACAGGAAAAAGTATTCGACCCGGCGCCGGAAGGAAAATCGAAGATCGTCATCGCGACCAACATCGCCGAAACGAGCGTCACCATTGATGGCATCACTGTCGTTATTGACTCCGGCCTTGCCAAGCTTAATTACTACAACCCCCGCACGTTCACTGCCAGTCTTATCGAAACGCCAATTTCAAAAGCCTCATGCAATCAGAGGAAGGGAAGGGCGGGTAGGACCAGGCCTGGCGTCTGCTATCGGCTCTACCCCCGCAAGGATTTCGAAAATCGCCCCCTTTTCACGACGGAGGAAATTTACCGAACGGACTTGTCCGAGGTTGTGCTGAGAATGGCCGAACTGGGCATTTCCGATTTCGAGAGCTTCGATTTCATTTCGAAGCCGCCGAAAAGCGGAATCGCTGGCGCCATTGATATCCTCAATCTCCTCGATTCGCTTTCAGGCGACCGAACCTTATCCAAGATCGGTGAGATGATGTGCGAATTCCCTCTGCTGCCACGGCTTTCGCGCATGATCGTCGAGTCAATAATGCGCTATCCCGATGTAATCCACGAAACCCTCGTGGCGGCTTCATTCCTGTCGACGATGAGCCCTTACATTCTTCCTCCCGGGGAGGAGATGGAAGCAAGGCAAGCTCACCATGCCTTCAGGGACCCAATGGGCGACTTCGTCTCCTATTTGCGCATCTTTGACGCATTTGTTGCGGCACCCGACAAGACGAAATTCTGCGAAAAAAATTATCTCGACGAAAGGACGATGCGCGAAATAGTCCGTATCCGCGAACAGCTCGAGATCATTGTGTCAGAAATGGGCGTTCCGATCTTGAGGGGAGGTTCCCTCTACGACTATCTCTGCGCGGTTAGCCGCGGCTTGATACAGTTTGTCTGTGCCCGACAAGAGAGAGGGCTTTTCCGCTCCCTCACCGCCGAGAAAATCCAAATTCACCCGGGATCAGTCATGTTCAGGGAGAACCCCGACTTCATCGTCGCTGGCGAGATTGTCAGGACGACGAGAATGTATGCCATGTCCGTATCACCCCTGCCCCGCGAAATACTCTCCAAAATCTCGCCTATCGTCGCGGAGCGACTGCTCTCCATCGTCGACAGCCGGAAGGGCGAGCCGGCGGATGAACGCGACCGGGGGCGCGCGAGACGCAGGCCGGAGGCTGAATTCCCGCCCAAGCGCGAAACGAGGGATTTTACCGATAAGATAAAATTGGGCGGACAGATATTCGATCTCGAACAAAGCTCAGGCAAAAAGAAAATTGCCGTTCTTCCCTGGGAAACCTTCAAGCTTGCCCGTGCGGGCATCGACAGGGATTCGGGAGCCGCCTACAAGGGAATGCTGGCTTCAATCCGTTATCGGAATTTCCATCTGCTGGAAGGAGAGAAGCTCGAGACGATATTGCGCATTCAGGACTGGCTCGATCTCGAAAACGATCTCGCCAGGGATTGGCCTCGAAGCGTCAACTTTGAAATTTTGGGCAATGCCCCGGCAACCTATCCATCCAATTCTCCCCTAGCCGCTATTGGTTCGGGGAATCTTGCCCGTCCGGATCGCCCTGTCGACAAGGAAAATTTCCTGAAGCTTGTAGCCAACCTCGACCATGTTCTGCAGGTGGCCATGCCGAAAGGCAAGGATAAGAGGCTGGGGTTCGTGACGCTCTACACCGACGGAGCCGGGGTATTCTGGTTCAGGGTATCCAAGGGATTCCATACCGCGCTCAACGAAAGCATCGCGAGCCTGGAAAATCTAGCTGATGTGGCTACAGGCGAGAATGTATCTGAGGAATCGAAGGATAAGATTGGAGCTCTCTACAGAAAACTGAGTTCGTTCTTCGAGTAGAACCTGCGATGCGATTGCGTCGCAGAACGCTTGGTCGCTCGATCGAACGGTCAAGCGTGCGATAAGGGAAGCATTTCTCAATTTTTCGCGAAAAAAAGCTCCCAAGTCGATCGGCTCGCCTTCTTGGCTTTGGCCTCGAATTTTGTTTCCGGCCGCCATTCCTGGCGCGGGGCGAAACCCTCATAGGAGTTGGAAATGCCAGCGCATCCGGATAGCAACTCGAGCGTCGACTGGCCGTAGTCCTCGATATCGGTAACAAAATAGAGGTATCCACCAGGCGCGAGCCGCGAAATCATGAGGTCGGCAATGGGGTGGCGCATGATTCTGCGTTTCTGATGCCGCTTTTTTGGCCAGGGATCGGGGTAAAAGATATGAAGCCCAGCAAGGCTCTTCTCCGGGATCATGTCCGCCAGGACTTCCACCGCGTCATGCTGGATGATTTTGAGATTTTCGAGGCTTTTGTCCCTAATCTCCATGATGAGTCTTCCCACTCCGGGGCTATGCACTTCGATGCCTACATAATTGTACTGGGTTCTTTCAGCCGCGATTTGCCATGTGGCCTGGCCCATGCCAAAGCCGATTTCAACAACAAGAGGCTTGGAAACGGCAAAAAAGGTCGCCGGATCAACAAGCAGTGATTGGTAGGGGATTATGAAGTTTGGTCCATACTCATCAAGAGCCATCCTCTGAGCCTCAGTCATCCTTCCTGACCGGACGACAAAGGTCCTGATCAGGGAAGAGGTTCCGCTCGTCAGTGGTTGGATTTCAGGTTCGCTCATTCCTTTGCACCGCCGAGGAAGGCGACGAGCTCCTCGAAGCTCGAAAAATCTATAGTTGAGCGTCGGGCGAGATCTCGTAATGGATAGCGGCTGGCGGAAAGGCTGGATTCGTCGAGGAGCAGCGCATAGGGGATGCCCTTTTTCTCGGCGTAGCCATACTGGGCGACGAGTTTCTTTGGTTCGGGATACACTTCGACGGAAACGCCGAGATTTCTTAGTTTCGCCGCGATTGAGTGGAGCTCGGCGGTTTTTGCCGTTCCTTGATTGACGACAAGAACCTTAGGGTCTCGTTGCCCTGCCGATGATCTGCCTAAGGCATCAAGAGCGGCGAGCAGACGATCGAGCCCAATGGAAGCGCCAACCCCAGGTAATTTTTTTGTGGTGTAGAGGCTCGCGAGTTCGTTGTAGCGGCCGCCTGAGCAGATGGAACCGATTTTGGGCATTTCCTTGAGGAAGGTTTCAAAGACAATACCTGTATAGTAATCGAGCCCGCGGGTGATGCTTGGATCGAGTTCAATAAAATCGGCGCAGCCTGCGGATTGTGCGATTTCGTATACATCAAGAAGTCGATCATGCGCAGCTCTCGCTTCAGTATCCTCCGGGGCGCAAAATCCGAACATTTTGGCCAAGGTCTCCTGGAAGTTTTTTTCCGGTTTTATGAATGAAAGGATGCTGGATGACAGATCCGCGCCAACCTCGGCAGAGAGCAGGGATGTGGTTTCTTTCTCGCCAATCTTCTCGAGTTTGTCGACGATCCGCAAAATGGCCACGGATTTGTCAGAGCAGCCGGCGGCGGCCAAGAAACGGTTGAAGAGGCCTCGGTGATTGATCCTTATACGTATGGCGCCTACGTCGAGGGCTTTCATGGCATTGGCGATGACGAGGACAATATCAGCGTCAGCCGAAGCGCTATCCGTTCCAACTATGTCGAAATCGCATTGCATGAATTCCCTATAGCGGCCTCGCTGGGTGTTTTCCCCTCGCCAAACCTTGGCTATATGGAATCTCCGGAAGGGGAGGTAGAGCTCTTCGACATGTTCGGCCATGAATCGGGCAAAGGGCACGGTGAGGTCGAAGCGAAGAGCGACATCGCGGTCTCCGAGGTCCTTGAAGCGGTATACTTGCTTGTCGGTCTCCCCGCCTCCCTTGCCGAGCAGGATTTCCGCGTATTCGAGGGAAGGTGTATCGATCGGCACGAAGCCAAACGACTGGAAGGTTTTTTCGAGCCTCTTGACGAGGGAAGAACGGGCGCGTTCGGCGTCCGGAAGATAATCACGGAATCCTTTAAGAACCCGCGGTTCAATGATGTCGGCCATTTTTCCTCCGCTGAAATTAGGGTCTGATTATGTGAAATTCTTCCAGCAATTGCAAGTATTGCATAAGAATGGCCAATCGTGGTATAAGAATTCTCCCTCTTTATCCAATCCGGCCTGCACGGGCCGCGATTGAATCAGATGCTCCCCGTATGGGGGGTCAGGTCCACAAGGAGGAAAGAATGAGACAATATGAGCTTGTCGTAGTCCTACCTTCGGAAGAAGAAGCTTTCCGCAAGGGCAAGGAAGCCGTAATGGCGGATCTCACCCAGTTTAACGCCGCCGATGTCAAGGAAGAAGATATGGGAGATCGCCTGCTTGCGTATTCCATCAAGAAAAAGGATCGCGGGCACTATATCCTTTACCGCATAAACCTTGATCCACAGAGCGTCATTCCCCTGGAAAGAGCTTTCAAGCTGAACACCAGCGTCCTCAAATATCTTCTGGTCAAAGTCGAAGCGTAAATCGGGGAGGCCTTAAATGCGCGACATTAACGTCGTGGTTCTGGTAGGAAGACTCACGAGGGATTCGGAACTCAAATACACGAAATCGGGAATGCCGATCGCGCGCTTTTCGATAGCGGTCAATCGCTCGAAAAAGCAAGACGATCAGTGGGTCGATGAGACCAGCTTCTTCGAGATCGATTTTTGGGGGAAGGGTGCCGAGGCGGTGAATCGCTACCTGACGAAAGGCCAGCAAGTCGGCGTCGAAGGGGAACTCAGACAGGACCGCTGGGAACAGGATGGACAGCCTCGAAACAAGGTTGTCATCAACGCCAGCAACGTCCGCCTCATGGGGAACGCCCCGGCGGGGCAGGGCGGCGGCACTTACCAGAAACCGCAGCAATCGGCGCCCTACGAGGGCGGATCCGAGCAGCGCGGCGGCCCCGGCCTTAATCAGCCTGCTCCCGCGGCTGACGCCTTCGACGATGATATTCCTTTTTAATACAAAGCGATAATAGGAGAAAAGCTATGTCCGAGATGAAAGATAACAACGATTCAAGAGGCAGTCGCTCCGATATGGATCAGGGCGACAGCCGTAGGGATGACGACCGCTCAAGCGGCCCGCGCAAAGGTAAGGGTTTCTTTAAAAAGAAGGTCTGCAAGTTTTGCACCCAGAAAGCCCGTATCGATTATAAAGATTCCGATACACTAAGACGCTATACGACGGAGCGGGGGAAGATTCTTCCCCGCCGCATCACCGGCACCTGCTCGAAGCACCAGCGCGAATTGGCCGTCAACATCAAACGGGCCAGAGCCTTGGCCCTGCTGCCCTACGTCGTAAAATAAGCGCGGATACCTGAAGTGAACGGACGCGTGCAGCTTGCAAAGAACAGGGAGCTTTTGCTCACTGCCTCGACAGGTCTCTTGTCGGGGCTGCTTTACCTCTCCTATGTTCTGTCATTCGCTTTCCTCGTTCCGGTGCAGCATGCCTTCACCGGCCGCGGGAAGAAATCCGGCTTCATTGCCGCCGGCATCGCGATGTTCGTGATAGCGGCGGGGCAAGTCGGAAGAATGATCGAGATGCGAGTCCTTGATCCCGTCGTACTCGTGGCGGGCGTCCTACCTCCTCTGCTTTTCTTGGCCGCGATCGCCTTCGTCAACATGAAGATCGGCTCGCTTCCCATTGGCGGCAAGATCCTCATTGCTTCCATGGTGCTGGCTGCCATAGCCGCTCCCTTTGTGATGCAAGCCACAGCCGACAAGAATTTTTCCTCGTGGCTTGTTGAATACATCGGTTCCGCGATGAGTTCTTCAGGAATTGGAACTGATGGACAGGCCTATGCGAGAGCCGCCGTCGACAGCGCGATCAGCGTGATACAATCAGCCTTTGCTGCCTTCATTCTGTGGGTCGTTGCGTCGAGCTGGTGGATCGGGTCGTTCTACGCGGCAAGAAAAGCCTTGCGAGAAACGCAAGCGGGCGAGAGTCTCCTGGCATCTATCCGCCTTGCGACAATGCGAGTCCCATACTTTGCGCTATGGCCTACGTTGCTGTCATGGGCGCTGCTTTTTGTCGCGCTTCTGACAAAGCAGACGGGCTTCGTGGCCGCCATCGCGTGGAACATCGCGCTCTGCTCGGCTTCCCTCTATGCCATGCAGGGGATAGGCATTGTTTCACATCTGTTCAAACGGTTCAACGCGAACCGCCTGCTGCGGATACTCGCGCCCCTCGCCATCGTGGCAGTGGCGCTCAGTTCCACTGCTGGCGCGCTTATACTGATTGCACTGCCCCTATTGGGCATTACCGAGGTATGGCTTCCATACCGCAACTTAAAAGGAGCCTTGAAATGAAAATCATCCTGAACCAAGACGTTCCGAACCTTGGTGAGATAGGCGATGTCAAGGAAGTCGCTCCCGGCTACGCGAGAAACTTCCTCCTTCCGCGCGATCTGGCGGTTGTGTACAACACCAAGACAGTTCTTCTCTTCGAGAAGAAGAAGACGGAAATAGACAGTATCAAGGATGCCAAGAGAAAATCTTCGGCTTCCCTCAGGGAAAAAATCGAAGCCGAGGACATCATCGTCGGCATGCCCGCGGGCGCGAACGGAAAGCTCTACGGAGCCGTTACCAACGCGACGGTTGCCGACGAACTTCTGAAGAAGGGAATCGAAATCGATCGCAAGAAGATCGAAGTTCCCGGAAGGTCGATAAAGAGCGTGGGTCACTACAAAGTGATCATAAGGCTTTACGACAAGGAAGAAGCCATCCTCAAGCTCGCGATTGAAGGGCAGGAAGTGAAGGCTGAAAAGGCCGAAGAAGGCAGCGATCAGCCGAGGAAGCAGCGCGTGCGGAAAGCAAGAGCCGAAGCCGCCGAACCGCAGACCGACGAGGAACAAGCCGCAGCTTTCGAGGCTGCCATCAATGCCGGACGCATGAACTGATACTGATCGGATAAGGTCTCGTTATTCGTTGATCCCGCGCCGAAGCATAAAAGCCGGACGCCGGAATGAGCATCAAGATTCCAGGAATTTCTTTATGAGATTCCAGGATCTTGATGCTTTTTTTTTGGTTTTCATCGTATAATTCCCTATCGAAAAGGGGTGGCTGATGACGCCAGAAATGCTGAAAGACAAGATTCCTCCCAACAATCCCGAAGCCGAACAAGCGTGCATAGGCGCGCTTCTCCTCGATCCCGATGCCCTAAGCGTCGTACTGCGCTATATAAGGCCCGATGATTTCTATATCAACGCGCACGCGGAGATTTATTCGGCGATCATCGCGCTCCATGAAAAGGGACAAAAATCAGACCTCATCACTCTCACCGATGAAATGAAGCTCGCGGGCAGTCTGGAGAAGGCTGGGGGGCCGGGCTACATCGCCAATCTAACCTCGATGACGCCTTCGGCGGCCAACGTAGAATACTACGCGCGCATAATCCAGGAAATGTCGACGAGGCGGAATCTCATACGACTGGCCGCCCTTGTCACTTCGCTCGCCTATGACGACACGAGGGAAACCGGCCCTATCTTGGACCAGATTCAGTCCAAGATTTTCGAAATAACGCAGAATAGAAAGACGGCCTCATACCACTCGATAAAGGATCTGATCCCCGAAGTCATCACGGTGATCGAGCAGCTCAGCAACAACCCCAACGCTTTCACGGGAATACCCTCGGGGCTTACGGACCTGGATGCCATGACTTCCGGATTCCAGAATTCAGAGTTCATCGTCATCGGCGCTCGTCCCTCGGTGGGAAAGACAGCCCTTGCTTTGACCGTAGCCAGCCATATCGCCATCAACTTGAAGATACCGGCCGCATTCTTTTCGCTCGAAATGTCGGAGCACGCTCTGATGAACAGGATAATTTCCTCGGAAGCCCAAGTTCCAGGCGAGCGCATCCGCACGGGAAGGCTGAGGAGTTCCGACCTCAACGACCTGATGGACGCCGCCGGAAGGATCTACGAGGCGCCGCTCTACATTGTCGACATGCCCAATATGAAACTGCTTGAGCTCAGGACAATGGCCAGGCGCCTCGTTCTAGAGCGTTCGGTGAAGATTATTTTCGTGGATTACATAACGCTCATCACGCACGAGAATGCCGATCTTCCGCGTTGGGAACAGATTTCAGCGATATCGCGATCGCTGAAGTCCCTGGCCCGGGAGCTTGACATTCCTATCGTCGCCTTATCCCAGTTGAAGCGCGAAGCGGAAGGGAAACAGCCGAACCTTGCCGACGTGCGCGAATCAGGTTCGATAGAACAAGACGCCGACCTCATCCTCTTCCTTCATAGGGATCGTGAAATAAACAAGACCGCGGATCAACGATCGGAACAGATTGAGACGGAATTGATTGTCGCCAAACAGCGAAATGGGCCTATCGGCAAGGCAAATGTCTGGTTTAAACCATCATTCGCCAAGTTCGTGAACATGGATCGTCACGCGCGCTGAAGCTGCCGCTGCGACAAGCCGCCCAAGAGTCGCTATTTACCCGCGAAGAAAAGCACGTCGCTGAAAGTAGCCAGAAAGAAAAGCGCGATAATCATTGCCGCCCCGACAAATTGAAAGCGGTATATCGTCTTGGTGAGAAGAGGTTTCCGCTTGATGATTTCCACGAGCGAAAGCACGATTTGGCCTCCATCGAGAGCTGGAATCGGGAGGAGATTCATTAAAAAGAGGCTGATGGAAAGGAAGGCGAGGAAGCTCATGATCGTCGGGATGCCGGAGAATCCTGATGCGTGAATGCTTTCCTGGGCTGTGCTGCCGATGAGATAGGTAATGCGCGCAGGGCCGGATACCGCTTTAAGCACATTGACGCCGCTGAAGAGGAGGCCGATTCCTTTTGCTGTCATCATAAAGGTGCTGTAGGTTTCCTTACCACCCTTTGCCATTGCATCGAAGAGCGAAGATGCCTTATCGGTCCTGGAAATGCTCGCGAATGAAATGCCTAAGTTGGATTGGCTGTTTCCCGCAAAGGATAAAACGAGCCGCAGCGTCAATGGTTGGCCATCCCTAAGCACGGTCAACACGATGTTTTCCGGTTTGGATTCAAGCGCGGTGAGAAGCGCAATTGTGTTCGCGATGGGCTTGTCGTTGATCGCTGAGATTATATCGCCCTTGCGTACGCCGGCAATGGCGGCCGGTCCCTGCGGGTCAACGGAGGAAACAACGGGATTCACCCATGCGTAAATGCCTATGAGGCCTTGTCCCGAATTCTTGTCGAGACGAGGGGTTATTGGAATTTCCAAGGGCGACCCGTTCCTCTCGACGTACAAACTGAGTCTTTTCCCTGGATTAAGGCCGATCATCTCCTGCAGATCTGAATAATCCCGGACCGGCTTGCCATCGATCGCGGTTATGACATCGCCAGACAAGAGGCCGGCGCTATCCGCCGGAGCCTTTTCTTGCGCGCTCGAAACGGAAGCCATATCGCTCGCGAGCACTATCTTATTGGGCGCCGTTTGAATGGTCATGCCGACAAAAGAGACGATTGAAAACATGATAATAGCGAAGATAACGTTGGAAATTGGGCCGGATACGAGTATGAGAATTCGTCTCCATGGTGTGGCTCCATAAAATGAGCCTTTTTCCGCCGGTATATGGGGCAGTTTTTTTTCAAGCGCCGTCTTGAAATCCTCTTCGCCTTTCATTCGGCAAAACCCGCCAATCGGAAACGCGGAAATTCGCCATTCCGTTCCGTTTTTCCTGAAGCCGAAAAGGCGAGGGCCCCAGCCGATCGAGAAAGTCTCGACTTCGACTCCCAAGGCGCGAGCGGCAAGGAAATGACCGAATTCATGGATTATAACGACGATCGACAAGCCTATGAGGCCTAAAAGAACAGTCAGCATTGGATCTCCGTAACGGCGAGCTGCGCCAGGGATCGAGCCTTGGCATCGAAGTCAAAGATACTGCCTATGGATGGCACAGGGAAAGCCCAATCGTTCAACAGAACGGCGGCCACGACATCCGCAATCTGCGTGAATCGTATCGCGCCGTTTTCGAAGGCTTCAACGGCGATCTCGTTCGCGGCGTTGTAGGCGATGGTCGCCGCTTCGCCGACGCGCACAGCGTTCCTCGCCAAAGCGAGCATCGGGAATCGGTCGCAATCCGGTGATTCGAAGTGGAGTGTCTTGCCGGCGAGATCGAGGAGGCCGTAGCTCGATTCCGCTTCATCCGGCCAGCAGAGAGCGATGTTGATGGGCAAGCGCATGTCCGGCGCGGACATATGTGCGTAGAGCGCGCCATCCTTAGTTCGAACGAGGGCGTGAACGATACTTTCAGGGTGTATGAGGACTTTTACATCGCTTTCGGAAAAAGCGAAAAGGCGAACAGCCTCTATCAGCTCGAGGCCTTTGTTGGCGAGGGTGGCGGAATCGATGCTTATTTTTCTGCCCATTGCCCAGACGGGATGATGAGCGGCCTCGTCGGGGCGCATTCTCTCCAACTCCTCCTGGGTCTTGTTCCGGAAAGGACCGCCTGATGCTGTAATGGTCAGCTCTTTCACGGAAGCCGATCCAATGCGCGACGTCAGCTGAAAAAGCGCAGCGTGCTCCGAATCGACGGGTACGATGAAGCGGCCATTCCTTTCCGCCATGGATTTCAGATGGCTGTACCCCATCACCACTGATTCCTTGTTGGCGAGGGCAAGGTTCTTGCCGGAAGAGAGCGCGTCGACGGAAGCCATGAGACCGGCTGCGCCCGATATGCCATTCACGACCAGATCGGCATCTGTCTCCCCGATGAGAGCGGAATATGAGCTCGCCCCTCGATACGTTATGCCTTCGACATCACGATCGGCGCTCAGAGCCAGTTTCGAACCGGGGAATTTCCTTCCGGTCGCGAGGAGGGCTTCGGCATTGCGGTTTGCGCATAGGCCGGTCACGATAAAGGTTCCCGGGTCCTTCGCGTTTGCCGCTTCGATGCAGTCGATGGTCTGTCGTCCGATCGAGCCTGTGGCTCCGAGTATGATTACTTTTTTGGGGTTCACGGAAAACCTCCTACGCCAATGGAGGGAAAAAACCGAAAAACGCGGAAATCAAGACGAAGACAGGAGCGGAAAAGAGCAGGCTGTCGAAGGAATCGAGGACTCCGCCTCTGCCCGGAACGAGAGAACTGGAATCTTTGACGCCAGCGGAGCGCTTGAGAGCGCTTTCGACCAAATCACCCACGATGACGGAAAAACCCAGGGCAACGCCAAGGAGAATTGGGGAAAGTGGCGATCTGAAATTGCTGCCGGGGAAAAGGAAAAAGGCAAGCGCTCCCGCGATCATTGATCCCAAAAGACCGCCAATGAAGCCTGCGAGACTCTTGTTGGGGGAAACGGCGACGATTCCGCGTTTCCTGCCGAGCGTAATGCCGACCAGCCAGGCAAGACTGTCGTTTCCGAAGGTCATGAGCGTGAACGTGAGGACGGGAGCCGTTCCTTGGCCGAAGCTTGAAGTAATGTATACCAAGTATGAGCCCAGAACACCGCAGTAAAAAAATACGAAAAGCGAAGCGGCTATTTTAGGGAGAATATCGGCGAAAGAATCGGCGCGAGCGAAGGCGAAAGGAGCTAAAACCGCTAGGCTGCCAACGATTGTGGAAGCGAGCAAAATTTCAAGGGAAGAGGGTGAGCTTGGAAGCAATTGGGCGAAAAGCGGCGAGAGATAGACAAGGATCGTGGAGCTTGCCGAAAGAATGGAAAGATAAACGACGTTCAGCCGCCATGCTTTCGCCGCGAACAGCCCGGCCGATTCTCTTACCCCCAGCAGCTGTATTACCACAACGAGAAACGCGAGAAGAATATTTCTTCCAAACGAAGCGTAAACAGTCGCTGCGATAAAAAGAGGAACACCGATGAAGAAAACGAGAAGTCGCTGGATTGTATTCCTTGTCATTTTGTTCCCCCGAAGCGCCTGTCGCGCGATGCATAACTTTCAAGAGCGACAATCAAATCGCTTTCGCTGTAATCGGGCCAAAGACAATCGGAAAAGAAAAGTTCCGAATAGGCGGATTGCCAGAGCAGGAAATTCGACAGTCTGAATTCACCGCCAGTACGTATGATAAGGTCTGGGTCAGGAATCTCGGGATGATCCAAATTCATGCTGAGATCCTCGATGGTAAACGACGGAATCGCCCGCCCGGATTGTGCGGAAGTCGTGATGGCTCGCTCAATTGCCCTTAGGATTTCATTCCTTCCACCATAGTTGATCGCCAGGTTCACTACCATGCCCGGGAGATCACGGGTATCGCGAGTGACGGAATCGATCTCGGCGAGAATGTCGGCTGCTAAACCATCCCTGCATCCGGAATGCACAACCTTTATCTTGTTCTGGCGGTAGAAGTCTAATTCAGTGGAAAGATGGTTCTTCACGAGCATCATCAGGAATCCAACCTCATCCTGCGTGCGCTTCCAGTTTTCTGTTGAAAACGTGTAGAGGGAGAGGTAGCGGATGCCGAGACGCGAGGCCGCGCTGACGATTCTTTTAGCCGCCTCGAGCCCCTGTCGATGCCCTTCGGTTCTAGGCAGCCCGCGCGCCGTAGCCCAGCGGCCATTTCCATCCATGATTATGGCGACGTGCGCGGGCAGAGTTACATTGTTCATACCGCTTCCATCGACCTGTGTTCAGCTGGAGATGGAGTCATTCAGACTTCCATGATTTCTTTTTCTTTTTCCTCAAGAACTTTCGCGATCTGGCCAATAAACGAATCGGTAAGCTTCTGGAGTTCTTCTTCTTCCTTTTTGGTAAGATCTTCGGGAACACCACCGGCTGCTTGCTGCTTTTTCAGGTCTTCCAGGCCATCGCGGCGGATATTCCTGATAGCGATTCTTGATTGCTCGGCCATTGCCTTGGCAGCCTTCACAAGGTCCTTGCGGCGCTGTTCGGTGAGAGGGGGAATCGCGATGCGTATCACTTTACCGTCATTGGAGGGATTGAGTCCGAGTTCCGATTTCATGATCGCCTTTTCTATTTCGCTGAAGAGCGATCTATCCCAAGGCTGCACGACAATGAGCCGAGCTTCGGGTACTGAGACGGTAGCGACCTGCGATAGGGGGCTTTTTTGCCCGTAGTAATCTACCCTGATCTTGTCGAGGAGGGCGGGAGACGCGCGGCCGGTTCTTATGCCATTGAATTCATCCCTTAAGGACGATATCGTCTTTTTCATGCGTTCATCGCATGTGGCTTTCACCGATTCCATAGTTCCTCCCTTTTTTCGTAAAGGTATGCCAAGCGGGGAAGTTCTCCCGCCTGGCTTTTCCGTCTGAGCTGGAAGACTGCCTTTTCAGGTCGCGTCTCCCACCTTGATGTAATCATAGCTTACGATGGAGAAGTCCGTGCCTGTCTCTTTCTTGACGGCTGCCATCGCGGCCGAAACGCTCATCTTTTCATCTTTCACGAACCCCTGGTCCATGAGGCAGACTTCAGCCATAAGCTTCTTAAGCTTGCCGATGAGAATGCCTTCAACGACTTTCGCGGGCTTGGATTTGAGTTTTTCGTCCAGTTCTACTTGCTTTTCGAAGATTTCCTGCTGTTCCTTGACCCAATTTGCGTCGGGCTTGGTATGATCGAGGAACATGGGGCTGAACGCCGCGATGTGGAGCGCGACGTCATGGATGAACGCCTTTACTTTTTCGTCGGCAAAAACTGAAGCCGAGGCCGCCTTCGCCTTAACGACGACGACGAGCTTGCCTTCGCCATGGGTATAGCTGTGGAGGTATTCATTGGCGGCGGCTTCGAAATAGCGGACACGCTTCAGCGCGATGTTTTCCTTGATGACGATGGCGATATCCTTCACCATGGTGTCAAGTTCCGCGTTCGCTTCATTGGCTTTGGAAGCGAATGCCTTTTCAGCAATTTTGGTGCCGGCGGCGATGAAATCGGCGTTTTTGGCGACAAAGTCCGTTTCGCAGGCGATCTCGACAAGGCCCATGGCGGAAGGCTTTTCCACAAGGAAAATCCGACCTTCGTTCGTGGCGCGACCGGATCTCTTCTCTACGCCGGCCATGCCCCATTCGCGGAGAAGTTTTTCTGCGGCGGCGAAATCGCCATTCGCCTCGGAAAGCGCCTTCTTGCAGTCCATCATCCCGGCGCCGGTTTTCTCGCGGAGATTCTTTATATCAGAAGCTTTGATTTCCACGGTCTGGCTCCTTATTTCTTCTCGTAAAGCTTGTCTTCATCGATGATAGGCAGAGCGGCTTCGGGCTCGGCTTCCTGCGCTGCGGGGGCGACTGCCTCGGGCGTCGCTGCACCTGCGGCGTAGGTATCGATATCGACCTCAACCTCATCCTCTTCCTTGCGCACGGCGTCGGTGTGAACTTCCTCGACTTCCTCGACGGGCAGGCTCTCGATGATCTTGAGTCCTTCGGAAGCGCCGGCTTCGACGACGGCGTTGGCGATGATCTGGGTGAAGAGGCTGATGGAACGGATTGCGTCATCGTTGCCGGGAATGGGATAGGTGATCCCTTCGGGATTGCAGTTGGTATCCACGACGGCGACGATGGGGATGCCGAGGCGCTGGGCTTCGGCGACCGCGATGGCTTCCTTGCGGGTATCGACCACGAAAAGGATGCCGGGCAGGTCCTTCATTTCCTTGATGCCACCCAGGTTCTTCTCGAGCTTGATCTTCTCTTTCTGGAGGCTGGCGACTTCTTTCTTGGTGAGGCTTTCGAAGGTGCCGTCCACTTCCATGCGCTCGATCTTCTTGAGGCGCTGGATGGACTTTTTAATGGTGGAGAAGTTGGTGAGCATGCCGCCAAGCCAACGATTGTTCACATAGAACTGCTCGCAGCGCTCCGCTTCTTTCTGGATCGCGGTCTGCGCCTGCTTTTTCGTACCGACGAAAAGCACGGTCTTGCCGGAGCTGACGACCTTTTGGACGGCGTCATACGCGTCCTTAATCGCCTGGATGGTCTTCTGGAGATCGATGATGTGGATCCCGTTGCGTTCGGCAAAGATGAATTTTTTCATCCTGGGATCCCAGCGCTTGACCTGGTGACCGAAATGTACACCGGATTCAAGCAGGTTCTTCATGGTAACGACTGCCAAGTGTTCCTCCCGTGATCAGGCTAACCTGATCCCCTTCTCTAATTCTCGTCCCGGGGTGTTGCCACGACCGGACGGAAGATATAGGCGCTTACGCGCCTTTTGCCGGCTTTTTTAGGGGCTTATGCGATTAAGCGCGCTTAAGCGCGCCCAGCAGCCCCAAAATCATATCCAGCGGCGTTTAGCATGCCATAAAGCTCGCGGATTGGCAAGCCCACCACGCATGACCACGAGCCTTTAAGCGATTCGATGAAGCATGAACCACGCCCTTGGACACGGTATGCGCCCGCGGCCCCGCGCCATTCCTCGGCGTCCAGATACGTTTCGATCTCGGCTTCGCTCATCCTGGAAAAGCGGACCGTTGTCGATGAACAGCTGGTCAGCCGCTTCCCTTCCTTTAAGTCCAGCAGACAGAGGCCGGAAAACACCGTATGGGTTTTTCCAGCCATATATGAAAGCATGGACTTCGCCTCATCCCTGTCTTTCGGCTTGCCGATTGTCTTCCACGTTTTTGGCAAATGGAAGGCGACAAGGGTATCGGCGGCGAGGAGAAGCCGGGGATGATCTTCGACCGCATGATGAAGCCTAAGCAGCGTTTCGCCCGCCAGGGCTTTTTTCTCGGCGAGAGCGACAACGCGATGATCGGGATCCAAATAGTCGCAGACGCTTTCATCGATATCGGGATGAATTGGCATGAACGGTATCGAAAGGCTGCGAAGGATTTCCTTTCTCCTTGGCGAGGAAGAAGCCAAAAGTACTGTTTCCATGCTGCTGATAGTGAATGATGAAAGGCCCGTGGTCTAGTAGCCAAGCCTGCCAGCGGGCAGTTATTGACTTTACACAAACACGCGTACTACTATGCAGTGCGTTTCGGAGATCTCCTAAAGGGAGTTCCCCGCGCATCAAAAGGGCGATTAGCTCAGCTGGATAGAGCGTCGGCCTCCGGAGCCGAAGGTCGCGCGTTCGAATCGCGCATCGCTCAAACACCCGGACCCTTGATTTTATCTCAGGCATTTGCATAGAGCAAAAAGAAAAGCGAAAAAACTCCTTCCTCATCGAGCCTTGTTATGATATATATCAGCGAGAGGCTAATCCATGAGCACAATCGAAACGATGATGCAGAGTGAATATCTCCGCTTAGGTCGATCGATCGCGCGTTTGCGGGAAGAATGCCTTCAGCGACCCAAAGGATCTCTCGTCGCGAAGAAAAGAGGAAATGGCGTCTATATCTATCTCATTAAGCGCGTTGACGGCAAAGTCATCACCGAATACGTTGGGAAAGAAGGCTGCTGGAAAGCCAAGGGCATTGAAGCCAAAATTCTTGAACGCAAGCGCTATGAGGCAGAACTTGCCGATGCGGAGGCCAATATCGCCAAGCTTCTGAAAATGATGAAAGCCAGCGGTGTTTTTTTTGTTGAACCAACGCGATAAGTATTGTAAAATGATTTTATTATAAGTTTTTGACCGCATCCCGCGGATAAGCTGCCAAGAAGAAGGATTGATGAAAGACATCTTCGCTGTCCACCTGGCCGAATATGAATCACCTCCTGCCTGCGTGGCATCGGCGCCAGCAACGGTCAAACTTTTGGGCGAACATACGGGCAGCAACGACGGTATCGTCCTGGCTGCGGCGATTTCCTCAGAGATGAAAGTTGCCATTTCGCAGAGAAAGGATTCGTCCATGCGGTTTTTCGCGTCGGATCTGGGCGAGCGCAAAAGAGCATCGACCGGAACGCTGAAATACAAGAGAGAAGACCGATGGGCCAATCACGTAAAATCCGTCTATGACTATTTTTCAAAACTTTACGATTTTCAGGGCAAAGGCATCAATGTAACAATAAGTGGCAATGTCCCTCAAGGACTCGGACTGGGCATCTCCGCCGCTATCAACATGGCCACCGCTCTCGCGCTAAAAACGGTATTTGGCTTTTCGATTCGGAATGAGGAATTAGCGGAGCTGACCTGCAAGGCGCAGTCAGTTTTCATGGAAAAGCAAGTGCCGATCTATGATTACCTTGCGGGCATCGCCCCAGGAATCCGGTCTTTGTCCATCATCGACATGCGGATTCCCCGAAGGCGCGCGGTTCAGTTCCTGGATGAAACATGGAACCTCGTCCTCACCGATTCCCGAGTGCCGCGTACTTCAGCGGAATCCGAATTGAAGCAGCGAATCGATGACTGCCGGAAATGTCTTCAATACGTCTCGCCGCGGGGAGGGAAGACTCTCCGTGATCTTCGCATGTCCGACCTGGATGACTTGATGGGAATCCTTCCCGAGAGCGTACGAAGACGCTGCATCCATATCGTCGAGGAGACATCAAGAGTGCTCGAGGCGGAAGAGGCGCTTGCCAAGCAGGATGCGGCCGCTTTCGGCAGAATCATGAACAAATCCCATGCTTCTCTGCGGAACCACTACGAAATTTCCTGCCCGGAAGTCGATTGGCTCGTGAAGCGCTCGCTCGAAATCGAGGGGATTCTGTGCTCAAGGATGACGGGACCGGGTTTCGGCGGCTGTATATTCTCGGTAATGAAGGCCGAAGCTCTCGAGGAATATAAAAAACGGCTTGAAGAATATGAGCGCATATTCGGCTTCAGGGCTCAAATCTACGAGACTTCGATCAACGGCGGCATGAGAGTCGTTGCATACTGAAATTCCCCCTGATTTGTCTTCATCGCGAACATCCTGAAGATTGCCATTCCCTTCGCGATCTTATACAGTCTTCGGAGATTATATTCGGAGTTATAAATGCGGATTCTTGTAACAAATGACGATGGCATCGACGCAGAGGGCCTGGAAGTCCTCGTCAATTATTTAAAAAGCGCTTCAGATAAAAGCGGCGCGAACCACGAAATCATTGTCATCGCTCCCGAAGGCGAACGTTCGGGCGTTTCGCACGCAATGACATTGAGGCACCCCACGAAGGTAAAGAAGCTGTCAGAAGGCACCTATACCTGTTCAGGTACACCTGCCGACTGCATCATCGTCGCAGGCTTGAGCGTGATGCAGCGTATGCCGGACCTCGTCGTTTCAGGCATCAACAGAGGGCCAAACCTTGGAACCGACATTATCTATTCCGGCACCTGCGGCGCGGCGCGGCAAGCCGCTCTCGTCGGCATTCCCGCTATCGCCGTCTCCTGCGCGCAATACCACCCCCCTCTGGATTATAGGGCATGCGCCGCTTTCGTGGCGAACAACCTCGACTTGCTTATGTCGACGTGGAAACAGGATTCCTTCATCAATATCAACGGTCCATCATCGGACGACGAGAAGTTGCTCGCGCGCTGGGCGATCCCCGGGCGGAACAAGTATTATGACAACCTTAAATGTTTCGATGGCGCCGATGGCTACACATACTGCTTCCTGGCCGAAGGACGCAATGAAAGAACATTCGATCCGCTTTCGGATCATCACGCCGTTTCCGAGGGGTATATCGCCATAAGCCTGGTGAACATCCATCCCGAATCAGCGCATCCAGCCGAATGGAATGGCTCTTTTTTCGGCTGAGCAGAACCTGCGCTAAAAGAATGATGGAAGGCCTTGACGTGTGCTTGGGCTTTTATGTATAGTCGCTTTCGTCGCCAGTGCCATCTTAGCTCAGCTGGCAGAGCACGTGACTTGTAATCTCGGGGTCCCCGGTTCGATTCCGGGAGATGGCTCGAGGGTTCTTTGAGTGCCCTGTTTGGGGAGATTCCCGAGTGGTCAAAGGGGGCAGACTGTAAATCTGTTGGCTTACGCCTTCGAAGGTTCAAATCCTTCTCTCCCCAAAACCTCCTCGTTTCGAGGAGGTTTTTTTATTGACGCGCTGAAAAATTGCCGGAGAACTACCATGTTTGAAATCGCCCATCGTTGTGGATTGCGATTTGAATGCACTCAGTGCTCATATTGCTGCACCGGCTCTCCCGGGCATGTCTGGTTGAGCTCTGCGGACATCGATGGCTTATGTTCATTTCTTGGGCTTGGTTTTGAGGATTTTGCTCAAAGGTTCTGCGAGTATGTGCAGGTGGATGGCGGCAAGGCATTGAGCCTCATCGAAAAGCAAAAATATGATTGCGTATTTCTCGAAAGCGGGAAATGTTCCGTATACCAGGCAAGGCCAATTCAATGCCGCACCTATCCTTTTTGGGAGGAAATCCTGAAATCGGAGAAAGCTTGGAATGAGGAAGCCGCATACTGCCCGGGAATAGGCAAGGGGAATATAATCCCACCGGAAAAAGCCGCAGAAGCGCTGCTTTTGGCAAGATCGAATGCGCGACTTTTGTTTCCCGACGAGGGGGAGGGCAAAGCGCTATGAAGAGACATGGCCTTCCAGTAATTGTGATCATCGCCGCCGTGCTTGCCGCAATAGCTCTGGGCGCCATTTTTGCGCTCATTAGCGGTCCCCGAGGGGGGAGCGGCGACGCGAAAACCCTCGTCCGGATAGAAAAAGGCAGCTCAGCCGCCGATGTTGCCACGTTGCTGCGCGAGCAAAACCTTATCCGGAGCAAGACCTTGTTTCAGCTGCTATTGCGGGTGACGGGAACTGACAAGAAGTTGAAAGCGGGGACGTATCGTATTCCCCGAGGAATGTCCGCTACCTCAATCATTGCCGTATTGGCCGAAGGCAGGACTTCACAGCTCCATGTCACAATCCCGGAAGGTTCAACCATCCGAATCATTGGAGATATTCTGGAAAAAGCTGGCGTCTGTGGCGCCGCTGAATTCGAGACAGCTGCCTCAGACGCATCAAGTGCCGCAAAATTTGGAGTGCCAGGCACAAGTCTGGAAGGGTTCTTGTTTCCTGATACCTATCTCTTCTCCGAGAACAGCGCCGCTGAAGAGGTAATACGGATAATGACGCAAAATTTCCTTGCGAAAGTGAAAGCTCTCGCGCCAAATGGGCTTATCGATGAAAAGGCCCTTTATAGTGACGTGATTCTCGCATCGATCGTCGAGAGAGAATATCGGGTTGCGTCAGAAGCCGGCCTCATCGCATCAGTTTTCAAGAATCGCCTGCGAATCGGCATGGCTCTTCAGTCCTGCGCCACGGTTGTCTACGTTATAACCGAAAAGCAGGGCAAGCCGCATCCCAAGGTTGTCTATTACTCGGATTTGGCCATCAAGGATCCCTACAATACCTATATTCATAGGGGATTGCCGCCCGGGCCGATCTCAAATCCCGGCGAAACGGCGCTTCGGGCCGTATTCAATAGTCCCAAAAGTGATTATCTTTACTTCAGGCTCATCGATGAGGTCAAAGGTTTGCACAAATTTTCTAGAACGTTTGAAGAGCATATCGGGGATTCCATCCCGGTTAAAGGATTCTGAGAAACGATGGGCAGAATACCGGAGACAGTGATACAGGAAGTTCTCGACAAGACAAACTACCTGTCCATCTTCCAGGAGAAATTACGCCTCACGAAGAAAGGAAACAAATGGTGGGGATTATGCCCTTTCCATTCAGAGAAAACACCTTCATTTTCCGTGGACGCGGATCGCGGACTCTTTTATTGCTTTGGCTGCCAAAAGGGCGGCTCGCTTATCGATTTTCTCATGGAAACGGACAAGCTTTCTTTTATTGAGGCGGTAGGAGAGCTGGCTGAACGCGCTCATGTTGAATTGCCGGCCGATGATGCCATCTCGATTAAAGAAGATTCCGAAAAAGCGCAGCTCTATATACTATATGAAAAACTAGCCAATGCGTTTCACTGGTTGCTGAGGAATCATGCGCCAGGAGCCGAAGCCCTTGCTATTCTAGGAAGACGTGGCATACCAGATACCCTCATAGACGGCTTCAGGCTGGGCTATGCTCCCGCCGATCCATCGTGGCTTCATCGCTTCCTGGTGAATAAAGGCTTTTCGCCAGAATTCCTTGGGCATACTGGTTTTTTTTCCTCACGCAACAAGCAGTATCCGCTTTTCTGCGACCGAATCATGTTCCCCATCGCGGATCAAAGGGGAAGGGTGATCGCTTTCGGCGGCAGGCTCATCCATGGAGATGGTCCCAAATACATCAACAGTCCAGATACCGCGATTTTCCATAAACAAGAGAATCTGTTCGCGATAGACAAAGCCCTGCATTCGATTAAAGAAAGCAACGCGGCATTGATATGCGAAGGATATATGGATGCTTTGTCCTTTCACGCCGCAGGTATAACCAACGCGGTCGCTCCTCTCGGCACGGCTTTTACGACAAAGCAGGCCCAGGCGCTGAGGCGCAGAGCCGAGCATGTTTCGCTTTGCTTCGATTCCGACGACGCGGGGAAAAAGGCCGCGGAGCGTGGCTGCTCTATTGCGGCCGAAGCGGGGCTCGATGCGCGCGTAGTATTGATGTCAGAAGGAAAAGACGCGTCGGAAATTTTGGAGAAATTGGGTCCTGACGCATTGAAAAAAGTTCCCGAACACAGTATAAATAGCGGGGATTTTCTCATTCGTCGCTCTGAAGAGCTGTTTGACTTGGGTACGATGGATGGAAAATCCAAGGCTTCGCTCTTTTTCTACCCTTATCTGGATGCCCTTGATTCCGAAGTAAAGCGCAATGGCTTTCTTGATATTGTAGGGCGAAGGATGGGCATCAGCCCGCGAGCTCTTCTGGCAGACTATCAAAAAGCTAAAGCTTTGAATGGAAGCCATGCCGATCGTTCGGGAAGAAGCTCACCGGTTTCCATCGGAAGTGGCAAGACAGGCGCCAGGACCTCAGACCTTTTTTTCATGACTGCGGTGGCGCTGTTTCCGGAAGCTTTCTCTCAAGTGAAAGCTTCGATCGGCGCTGATGATCTGGACGACACGCGTGCCCGGGACCTTTTTTTTGCGCTCGAGGAAGCATTCATCCGCGATGCAAAGGAGACCACCTCGATACTTTCCTTGACAAATGATGACGCCGCGAAACGATTTGTTTTAGCTGTGGCAGCTTCCGGTGAGCTGGACCAGGGACTCGAAAATGTTATAAGCGATGGAATTCGTTCCGTCCGCGTTCGATCGCTCGAAAGGAGAAGGATGCGCCTTATCGCCGAAATTGGCCGAGTATCGCAAAGCGCGGGAGATTCTGCTGTAATGGCAGATGGATCTTCTGCCGAAATACAAGAATCCATAGTTGATCTGTTGAAAAAAAAGATGCAACTTGACGTTGAATTAGCACGTTTGAAGGGTGAAGTCGATGAGTGATACAGAACTCGACCCCGCCATCGCG
>Ga0172379_10001482_pt1 | contig 46368 bp, 51 predicted proteins | sample GrowelOW334metaG_FD_119756 | JGI IMG/M metagenome (GOLD analysis project Ga0172379, IMG submission 119756) | Groundwater microbial communities from an aquifer near a municipal landfill in Southern Ontario, Canada - Groundwater well OW334 metaG | ecosystem: Environmental > Aquatic > Deep...
ATCAAAAGTATAAATCCTTCGGCCCTTGAAAGTTTTGTGTCAAAAAGCAAAAGCAGTGGAAGCAAAGATATGAAAAAAATAATCCAAGCGTCTCTTTTGGCAATTTTGCTTTCTACCTTAATGCTTTTTGAAATAACAGCTATTAATCCTAAAATAAAAGTTAAATTAACAAGATTTGAACCAATGATATTTCCCAGGGAAATAATTCCCATGCCCCTAAAACTCGCCGTTACGCCAACAATTAATTCTGGCAATGTTGTGGCGAATGTCATCAAAATAAATGCCAACACAAATTCGGTTAATTTAAAAACTTTAGATAATTTTACTAAAATTCCAACTAAATACTCCCCGCTCTTTATGAGCGCGAAGCATAATACAACAAAAACCAAAATGTATAATATAATCATTTTAAAAAATCCTCGCCTGCATAAAGGCAATATAATGATTCAACCAGAATACCGAGGCAATAACCAAAAGCAGAAAAGCGCCATGAATAATTGATCTAGGATGTTGAACCTTTATTCTTACAAAAATTACAAGAATTAATGCCAATAATAAAATCGTTGCTAACATTGTGTATAGAAAATTAGTTGTTTTTCTTGGCGTGGCTAATAGGCGTTCTGACATACTTATTTCTGGTCTATTTTGTGCTTGAATCTCTACGGTGGGTGCTTTTTCTTCACTTGCACCCTTTACTGCTATGGATGTGTCCTGAGGAGGAACCTCTTTTATTTCTTCCGGAGGAACGATTTCTTGAACAATTGTTTCTGGTAGGGTAACTTCTGGAATGGTTGTTTCTGGGACAATTACTTCCGGAACAACTGTTTCCGGAACAACAACTATTTCTGGGGTAACTATTTTCGTTAACAATGGGACGGACCGACTACCGAACATTTGCACAATAAAAGTGGTCTGGTGATTTTCAAAAACACCCACAGCTATACCAATACCAATTTCGGTAAATTTATCATTTAAAATATTAGCTCGATGAAAGGTAGAATTCATCCATGCCTCCTCAACATCTTTAGAATCAATAAAGTTGATCGCTAAATTTTCACCCGCATAAATATAATTGTACCCAACCTCATCAAACCAATGCCACGGCTCAACACCATCGGGACTAATGTGAGCAAAATAACTATTTTTCGCCATATCTTCTGCTTTTAATTGAGCGGCTTTTTCTAGTAAAGGATTAACTTTTAGTTCTGGTAAATTTTCGGTTTGGCGATTAGAATTAGTAAAAGACACCAGCGCTTCGTTAGCAATGCTGGCTAAAAATTTAGTGTTACGCAAAATAACTACTTCGGCCAAAAAACCAACCTCGATTATAAGAACAATGCTTAACAAAATCAAAATCGCTTCAATTCTTAAAATATGCGGTCTGTGACCGTTGTGTTCTCCGGGGATAAAATGTTTTTTAAACCATTTAAACATACGATTACATTATATCAAAAATAAAAGTAAAAAACTACCTCGTCTAAGGTAGTTTTTTACTTTTACATAATCAATTTTTTATTTTTGGTATCCGTCTCTTGGGTCTGAATCTTGTAATATTGCATCCTTCTTTTTCTTTTTTCTCCAAAACATAATTATAAAATAAATAACAATAACAATAAGCACGATGACAATGATCGTCCTAATGCTGTTGCCAAGAGTTGAAAAATCAAACACAGTAGCTAACAATAATGGTTCGGCAGTTTCTTGTTGTGGCGTTGTATTGCTTTGTTTCTGATTAAATTCTTCTATTTCCTGTTCTTGTTCTGTTAATGCCAATTCTTCTCCGTTAATATTTGTTTCTGGTAAATTTCTTTGGGTAAATGCCCCGGCAACTTCACCGATACTCGTTGTGTTGTCATTCTCGGTTTCTGTTGTTCCTGTTTCTGTCCCCGATTCCAAATTAATTGGTTGAGTTTCCAATGTTGTAAACGTAAGTTCTTGACCAATTGCTAATGATCCGTGAGAAACCGCTCGATAATAATAAGTCGTTCCGGAAGTTAATCCAGTAATTGTGACAGAATGATTAGTAACTCCATTAATATTGGCAGGCGTATTATATTCAACGGTAGCATGCGCGTAACCAAATTTTGGTGGATTTCCAGAACTGTCGTTCAAATCTAACATTCGTGATTCATTCACTGTGCCATAAATGACATAACTGGTCGCGGCGTAACTTGTTGTCCACGTTATTGTGACACTCTCATCGGTTGTTGCTATTGACGCAGCTTCATTATAAACCGTAAGGGCCGGTGCACCGGCAACCCCTCCACCGCTTGAACCGCCCGTTCCGCCACCACCACTACTTTGACCTTCTTGTCCTTGAAACCCAACAACAATATCAAAACCAAGTGTTTTTCCTTGCCAATCATCATTTGTGTCGGCATTAAAAGTTATTGTAAAATCGTATTGAGTATTACTATTGTTCACTAAATCTGAAAGATATGTTTCTCCCTGATCAAAAAATGTTTTGAGGGTGTTATTAAAAATTATCGTTCCCTCTTCTTTTATAATTAAATTTAATTTTCCACTAAAATTATCAGAATCATTCTCATTAATTGCTTCTGCTATAATTTTTTGAGTGGAACCGCTCGTATTGTCAACTTTCACCCATTTAGTTACAGAGTCCCCGGGACCAAAATTAACATTATTAAATAATGGTTGAGTTTCAAACTGAACAAAACTTATTGCTGGCACTGCATTGGCCGATTGAGCAAATAAAAACCCAGCACTTAAAAATGTAACTGAAATTATTAAAATGATTTTTAGTTTATTCATATTTCTATTCGCTTAAAATCGGTTCTTCGATAACCGGCTCTTCGATTGCTGGCTCTTCAATTATTGGTTCTTGAGCCGAAACCTCTTCCACAACTTCTTCTATTAACACTTGCTCAATTATTATTTCTTCTGTTGTTGCTTCCACTGGCACCTCTCCTGTTGTCGACGTTTCTTCTGTGTTCTCGTCAACGACCTCAACGACTGGTTCTGTAACGGGTTCTGTGATTAGTTCAAGATTAATATCGTCAATAGATTCAATGATTTCTGTTTGTTCTTCTATAATTTGTTCTCCTTGAATTGATTGATTTACTATTTCCTCAACTATTTCTGTAATAAATTCATCCGAATCAACATTGTCGTTATTAATGCTTTCTGATTCTATTTCGAGATCTTCTTGAATAATTTCTTCTGTTTGTTCTTCTAAAACATTTGGTCTGCCTGGAGTTGGCATTGGATCTACCCAATTTGAATCACCATCCGGAATTCTGGCATAAGATTTATCTACGGGCACAGCACCACCAGCACTAATCGCATTGTAGTGATTCAAAATTTCTGCATTATCCAACGCGCGATTATAGATTTTGACTTCATCTACAATGCCATTGGTAAATTTCTTTCCTGCTCCACCCCAACCATCTTTAGCCCCAATCAATACTGGTTCATTGTTTGGATAAATTGTTCCTGTCTTCGGCGTGGTTTTGACTAAAACTCCATTAATATATAGTTTTATATTCGCTCCGTCATACGTACCAACCGTGTGATACCAATTCCCAACCGCAAGAGCAACATTATCGGTCGCTTCTACCGTAGTAGAACCATCCATAGACAGACGGAATGATGGAAATCTAGTTGTGTCTATTGTTAAAAGATATGACAGTTTCTTACCGGCGATTGTTGGGCTTGGAGAGAAAGCATTCGGTTTTATCCACCCCTCTACTGTTATTTCGTTGACAATATCTAAACTAGTTGAATCAGCAACCTCTACATAATCGTCTGTCCCATCAAAGCTCAAACCTTGATTAATTTTACCACCAGCAAATATTGCCCCATTAATTGTGCCATTGTTAGAATTCCCACTTTTATCTGAGCCATCTATATCAAATGGCAAATAAGCAATCAAATTATTTGTCCAGCCCGGAGTATTGTTTGTATTGTTTTCTGAAGCTCCATAAACATATGTGTCGACGACAACATCGTTTTGATTATAAAGAGTAATCGTCCCGGAAGTATCATTTATCTGGTTTCCACTAGTCGTAACGACCAACCAACTATTTGCCGATATAATTGTTGACCCACCCGAATATGTGGCAGTCGTTGTGGTATCAATCGGAATTTTGCTGTCTGCCATTATATAAAATCCATTCAAATCAATATCTGAGTCTGTTTGATTATAGATTTCAATAAATTCCGGATATTCTCCCGCATTTGGCAAAAATTCATTTAAAACAACTGGTGAATTCCAATATTTTGTTTTGATTATGCTTCCGAGTTCTTCTTTGTCAGTAAATCCGCCAGAAAGATAGTCTAAATTATTTTGCCATGCATTAAACACAAACTTAAAATTGCAAACCTTTCCCTGAAAATCATCACTGGTATTGCTCGGCAGGGTAATGTCATAATAAAACCACTGCTCTGTACCATTACTTGAATTAGTATCAAATTGGTCATCAGTGTGAGGAATTTCAAAATCAACATTACCATAGTCCAATAAGGCAGAAAGTTTACCGTTATAGGTTAAGCGCATATCTCTATTGCCAGGTTCTTTATGGTGATCGTACCAAATTTTTAAATCTAATTGATCGCATAAATCGGCGTCTCCGCTCACAAATTCAAAATCTACATTATGTTTTAATGGCAGACTAAGAGCGGTTTTTCCAACATAAATATCTCTAGCAACTTGTTTCCCTGGAGTCATAATGTCCGCACCTGAAACAAAATTACTCTGTCCTGATCGCGCGGTCAAATCAAACGTTCCTGTTTGAAAAGTGCTACCACTTACTGTTGTTGTGTCATTAAAATAAGAACTTGTTCCGCCCAACATCGACATACCGTAAAAGGCAAAACAAATAATCACAGCAAAAAAACTAATCTTGCTTAAGCTTTTTCCTATCCTTCTAAATATTCTTTTTTTATAATTTATCCACTTCATTCTCTTTTATTTCTTCTTCAATTTCCTTTATTTCTTGCTTTAATTCGTTTATTTCTTCGTCTTGTTTTGCGTCTTTTTCTTTTCTTTTCTTTTTTAATCTCATTATTTCTTTCCAAATTTTTCTAAGTTCATCATTTATAATTACAACCGCAGGAACAATAATAATCAACACAAACCCAACCGGTTTTCTCACAAAATCAATTACATAACCCAAATACGGAACTTTAATTATTTCTTTACCAATTACGTCTGATTTTTGAATTTCGCGCGAATCCACAGACTCATTGGCGTCACCTTTGGTAATATAAACTGGTTGATCTCCGACAACTTTTATCTCCGCAATTCTGTGAGTTGTTGGTGGCATGGTTTTGGTTGTTGGCCCAAAAGTAATAATGTCTCCAATTTTATAATCTGCTATTGGTTTAACCAAAATAATACTTCCGGTTTTGATTGTTGGCTCCATTGAACCAGACAGAACCGTCAAAAATTTAATATTCCCTGTTATCGGTAAAACCGAAACAATCAACAAAACAGCAATTAAAACGATAAAAGCGAATATAATATAATAAATTGTTTTAAATATTTTTTTCATCTTTTGTGAGGATTTTCATTTCAAAACTCCTACCCTCAATCCCTCAAATTAAGAGAGATTGAGAAACGAGATTCGAATACTAGTCGTTGATGGCTTGTTCAAGGCCGAATACTGCATCAATAGTGACACCATCGCCTTGTATTTCATTCCCTGCTGTCGTAGGAACTGACCAGACAATCTTTACGCTAGCAATCTTACTTGAGTTCGCAAATACTCCAAGTTCATATGCTTCAGTGTATTGATCAACTGTTCCGTTTAGACCAGTGTCTGCCCAGGCTCCATCATTGTTATCATCGTACCATATATGGAAATTTAAAACGCCAGCAAGATCACTCCAGGCGGAGGTTCTGTTCAAATCAATAGTAGCAATACCATCGATTGAACCTGCGTTATAAATATCTATAATTTGTTGGCTTGTATATCCTGGATATAAATCTGTAAATCCGGTTGAATTAGCAAAACCTTCTGACCAATCAGCTTGACTTGGCAATGGATTACTATCTATCTGAAGATTTAATGTTCCAGACGTAAAAGTATTTCCGCTAACTGTTGCTGTGTCACTAAAGTATGCAATGGTTCCGCCAATTGCAACTGCTCCGACGATTCCAACAATGGCTAAACTTAATATAATTTTTTTCATGTGTTTGTTATTTTTTTACTTATTTTTATTAATCCCCCTTTCCAAGTTTTAACTAAAACAAAAACCGACCTTTGGAAATGAGTCGGTTTCGCCATTAGCTCCCCGCAGGACTAGGCGACCAGATTGCGCCCTGCGGTTCATCGCTTCTCAAAAATTTCTTTTAATTATTAATTTACTCTATTTAGCAAACAAAAAAACTCTTTCTGTTTACCCCCAAAATGAGGACTTTGGAAAAAGCTCTTGGCTCGCTCTGATAAATTAGACATTGTCCAATTATCATCTTATTTAAAAACCACCAAATCAAACCCCCTCCTAACGGATAAAGTCCTCCTTGGCAGTTTTATTGTACGATTTTAGTTTAGCGCGTTTAAAAACCCTGTCAATAGCGTTTGACAAAAACACATAGATAACTTAAAAAAATAAGAAGAGGGCGATCGCCTTCGGCGACCGCCCCCGTAAATTCTGTAAAAAATTCCTCCTTTTAAAAGATCACGCGTGGAGTGATAAAGATCACCAACTCCACGTCCTTCGAGGAGTTTTCCTGTCCTCCCAGAAGGAAACTTCCGATAACCGGAATCGACGAAAGCCCGGGCACGCCCTTGCTCTTCGTCCTCTTCTCCTGCATCAGAAGCCCACCGATGGCAATCGTCTTGCCATTTTCCACACGCACCGTGGTCGTCTCCGACCTGCGCGCGATAATCGGAAGCTTCTGCGAACCGCTTCCGTTGATCTTGAATTCCCGTTCTCCGATGATGTCGGAAATCTCGGGTTTCAACACCAGGCGCAGAACACCATCGCTCGAGATAAAGGGTTTGACTTTCATCACCACGCCCGTTTCGACGTCCTTAGTGGTAAAGTAATTGTACATTGCTCCGCCACCGGACAAGATCAGAAAAAGATCTTCGCGGGTGATTTTGATTTCCCCTTCGGACCCGTCTTCCACGACGAGTCGCGGTTCGGCGATAATATCCACCTTGGCCTTGTAACCGCTTGTCTGCAGAATGTTATTCAGAGACGCAACGATATTTCCGGTAAACCCGGATGCCAGGCCCTTGGCGAAACTGCCCACCCCGGTTGCATCGAGGTTTATATCGCCCCATTGCATTCCAAGGTTACTGCCCTGTTCCCATTGAACCAGAACGAATCTCGCCGAGATTTCGATTTGGCGCTTGGCTTTGTCGATCATGGCGATGTCCCATTCCAGGCGATTGAGCACGTCTTCTGGGCCCGTCAAAGTCAGACTGTTCCCGTCTTTCGACAAGGAAACATATGGCTTGTAGTGTTCGGAGATCTGCTCGATCACCTTCTGAGCTTCTTGGTTGGTCTTGATCACGCGAGTCGAAGACAAATTGTCGAAGCTCGAGTTTTCGGGGATCGCCTTTCCGACTTGATAGTAGTTCTGCTCCTTGACATAGCGGAATTTATATCCGCCCGGATACAGAACCATTTTCAGCGCCGTTTCGATGGGCGTTTTTTCCAGGGTCAAAGAAACCGTACCCTGGACCGAGTCGTCCACGATGATGTTCGTTTTTGTTTGCGTGGAAATGTCCAGCAGAACCTGCCGAATCTCCGCATCCACGAAAACGTTGGACACCTTGGGCTGGGTCTTCAGCCGTTCGGTTTCGTCGTGAGCGACTTGCACGGCCTGTTGTTGGGCCGTCTGCATTTCGGCCGTGGACATGTCGCGAAGCTGTTCCGAAGTCAGCGTGGGCTGTTCCTTCATCGGCAACGGCTTGAAATTGATGGGCGTTTGCGTTGCGCAGCCCACCAACATCATCGCCACCACCACAAACACGAGGCCTTTCAACAAATTCTTCATGGTCATTTCTCCTTGACTTGAATTCCGATTTCCGAAGCCATGCCCCGATCGGGATTGAAGACAATTTTCGTTCCCATAATCGGCTGTATATACTTGGCAATTGAAATTGCCACTCGAATATTTTTTGATTCACCGGGTTGAAGCGAAAGATTTTTCGGCTCCACCTCTGCCCAACTCTCCGATACTATCGAAACGTTGATTGGTCTGTAATCCGTATTGGACACTTTCAGAACTTTCGTTCTCATGGCGCCAACAGGCACAACCATCTCCACGTTTTTAGACGCGAAACTTAGGAATTCGTTCTTCGATTCGTCTTCGTTCGTTTCGCGAAAAATTGAAAAATTGGAACTGGTGATTGCCTTTTTGATCTTGGCGCCGTAGTCATACATCACGTCGACCACATACTCGCCTTTAGGCAATTGTTTATCTAACACTCCTTCGAAATCCCTCGAATTTCCGGGAAAAATAAATGCTTCTTCTTTCGGACTCCCTGTCGCCAGTAATTTGACTTGCCCAAATCTCGTTCTTCCATCTTTACTTCTGATTGAAGCCGTGCCAATAACATCCAGATGGATATTCCCAGCATTGTTAAAGGTGGAAAGAATTTTGAATTTGCCGTTTTCTTCCTGGATACTCGCAGAAAGTGCATCGCCTTTTTTCTCGTAAATCCGACCCGGAACGTCAATCACAATCACAACAGCAATGCGTGATTTCATTTGAAGTTTCAACGGCCGATCTTTGGCTTTAACATCAGAAAATTCGGTTGGCTCTACCATAACTACCGAATAATATTCTCCAGGATCGGCATTAATTGGAACCGAGATCTTAAATTTAAGTTCTTTCTTCTGGTTCTCGATAAGCGTGTAACTAGCCTGTTCGAACTTTATCCAAGAAACGGCAGAATATTGAAATCCTTTTAATTGTTCAAACTTCAAGGTGCCGTTTTGCGACATCGAAATATCGGTTGGAAAAACCATCAAAATTTCCGGCTTCACTGATTGACTGCCCGTTAAAATCAAAACAACTTCTTGGGTTTTGCCCCGGTTAATGATCAGGTCCAGTCTTGCGGGACTGACCTTAAAGGCATTAGCGAAATTCGCCAACATTAGAAAGAAAAATACCAAACCGATTTTTTTCTTCATATCAATCTCCTAGAGTTTGATTAGGCCGACATTTAAAACGGCCCGATAGATTCCTGCGTCGTCTGATAAGGTTGTTCCAATCTCCTTTGAATTCGCCTTAATTGACAGGTCCATAAACAACATGAACGGTTGTTCGAGAATTGTGGGAAAAATCGGAAGTTCCAACAACACAAGCTCTTCGGGCGTTTTGTTTTCGAATGAAACCGGTTCTGTCATGTTCGACGAATAAATCCTTCCCGAAAACAACACCGTTAATTTATCGAAAACCCCCTTTCCGCCCGACTTGCCTTGTTTCTCTTTAGATAAAACGGGAACAGCGTTTCCCGGCGCATTGCCCGAAAACACCACCTTGTGCGGACCGAATAAGTTTTCCGCCAGCACAATTCCTCTTTGTTCTGAGATTCCGCCTTCTCCCGGTTTGTTAATGTCCGAAAGTTTGATTTCTTGTTGGGAAAATCCCATAACGCAAAAAATCAAAACCAAGCTCACCAAAATAATCTGTTTTCTCATTTTTTCTCCTATTAAATTGTAAGGAGCGATCTCCTTTATATGAGGTCCAATAGAATTGAACCACAAATAAAGGCGGAGGTCCGACCCATGTCGGACCCCCTTTCGCATAAAAATCAAATTTGGTTTGGGTTTGTAATTTCGGCGCATTTTGCGCCGGCGGTCAGGGATCAGATGGCGGCGAGCGTCACGATCATTGTGCAGGTGTAAACGCCCGCATCGGCCGACTGGATGTTGGTAAAGGCGGGATTGATGAGCGTTTCCCGAATCGGAATCCCGGCGTCCTTGTCGGGCTGCCAATGGGAATTGACGTGTGCGGCCATGCGCATCTTGATCTGTCCGTTGTGGGGCGTCTCGGTGAAATTCGCCGACTTGGGAAACATGCTCGCCCCGAATCCCCAGACATATCCGAAAGCATCGTTCTCGACGACGCCGTTCGTCAGAAAACCGATCTGATAAACGGTGTTCAGAATATCCCACGCGCCTCCATGCACACCATCTTCTTGCTTCGCGAATCGCGGGACATTCTGGACGGCGCCGTTGTTGCCCGTGAGAGTTGCGGAAAAACCGCAGTTGGCATACGCCAGGTTCCATTCTCCCCAGGCGGGATAATACAGGTCCATGTTCCCCGGAGCGCCGTAGTAGATGTTGTGGGTGGCGGTTCCGAAGTCGAAAGCGATCGGACTACCCGGTATGACCTCGATGTACTTGGCGACGGTCATCGACAGATTGAAGTTGACGGGCGTCTGCGCGAAGCTGGCGCCGGCGATGAGAACGAGAGCGAGAAGTGCGAAGAGAACCTTCTTCATTGTTGTACCTCCTTGGTACTCGGCGTACTTTTGTACGCATTCGAGGTTTCCGCTTTGCCTGTCTACCTTGCGGTAAAACAGACGGCCAACATAACCCAAACTTGATTATTATTTTCTTATAAAGAACAAAAATAAGTCTAATTTTTTGTAACAAAAAACCGGCTCAAAATATGAGTCGGTTTCGCCATTAGCTCCCCACAGGACTAGGCGACCAGATTGCGCCCTATGGTTCATCGCTTCTCAAAAACACGAAATTTAACCTAAAGAACAGAATTTAGCGTAACAAAAAAGGGGGTTATTGGCCCTCTCTTTTTTACAAGAGAAACGCTTTTACGTATTTTTATATATTATTGTAATGATTATGTTTAACATGTAAAAAAGACCTTGTCAATAGCAAAAACCATAATGTTTATTTTTTTCGTATTTTAAATCTTATTATCAATAATATTAATATTATCGCCCCCAGCGTCCATAGCCAATTTTCGACTAAGAATACCAAAATATCTACGCCTGCATTATAAACAGAATTTATTACACTGTTACCGCTTCTTTCCGAACTAGATGCCAAACCCGCAGAGACACCAAGAACAGCACCACTCTCTTCGGATGAAGAATCGTAAGCATCGTCGGACTGATCGGAAGTATTGTCGGTAGTCTTGTCGTTAACGACTACGGGCTTTTTTAATTCTTCAATTTTGTTTACCAAGGGAATAACCGCTTCGTCGATTTTTGATATTATATTGGAAATAGTATTCGTAATGTTGTTTTCTCTGACCTCCTTAACAATCTTTTTGGCAATAATTATATTTGATTTAGCGCTTTCGTATGATATTAGAGTTTTGTCCGAAGGCAAAGAAGTTACAAGTTTCACCCATATATCGTGTGAACCGACTTCTGTTTTCCAATCAACAGAAACAGCGCTTAAGCTGTCCCCCGACGAATTAAATGTAGCGCTTGATACGTCTTTATCGTCAATATAAAAAGTGGCAGTACCCTTAAAATCAATTCCAGAATTGTTTTGTATCCCGGCATATATTTTAATACTGTCACCTTCAACGGCAGATAAAGTAGAAAACCAAATCAATGGCAAAATTCTGGCATTTATTTGTTCCGAAACTACGGGAGTTTCTTCTGCAGAGACCTTTGGTGCTCCGCCAGCGAAACAAACAACAAAAACCAAGAATATAATTAAATGTCTTTTCGTCATCTTGATTTGATTTTAGCACAAAAAGAGGTTTTCTTAAATTAAAAAGCGGTCACCCTGCAGATGACCGCTTTTTGGTAATCAATTTTAATTATTCACTGTCCTTGTTGAATAATTTTACCAACCAACCAAATAAACTAAATTTACTTTCGTTAGTTTTTACAAAATTTTCAATATTCAATCTTTCCTGTTCCATGGTTTGAATTTGATTTTGAAGTTCGGTTTTGTCTGCTTGGCTTGTTGTTTGTTCCATTATCCCGATTAATTTTTCTAATCTATTTCTGGTTTGTACCATTTCGCTTCTTAGTGCTCCAAGATTTTTGTAGTTCGAACCAAATAAAAACGTCTTTATTTTGTTTCTTTCTTGAATCGATTCTATTTGATCAGCAATTTTTTCCTTAACCTCGTTCTGTTCTTGAGCAATTAATCTTACTTGTTCGCCAATTCCACCTTTTTGGTTATCGGCAACACCTTGTAACTCTTGCACAAAATCAGAAACAGTGCTGCGATGTTCTTCGGCTTGATTTTTATTATCGCCAGTTTGAGCATTATCAGCTTTGGCAAAAGCAAAACTGCTCAGTCCCAAAATCAATATGCCCGCTAAAACTATAAACAAAAAATTCGTTTTTTTCATATTTTTTTATTCAATTAATGCTTATATGCTTAATTCTTATCTGCGTTCATTATAGCACATTTATAATGTAGCGCCTACGGGAGTCGAACCCATATTACTGCCTTGAGAAGGCAATGTCCTGAACCGTTAGACGAAGGCGCCTTAATTATTTTTTAAGCCAGTCTCTATCTTGGCGTACTAAAAGTTCTTTTGCCTTTTGTGGTTCCGCCATGATTTCTTCTATTATTTTTTCCATTCTTATTGATTGTGAGCCTTTCACAAAAATAATATCATTTTCTTGTATTTCTTTTTGTATAACTAGTTTTGCTTCCTCGGATGTGGAAAATTTAAAAATTTTATTTTCATCAAACCCAACGCTTTTTGCTCCTTGTGCAATAAATTCTGCACTATTCCCGATTGCAAAAATTAAATCAACCATCTCGCCTGCCTTTTTTCCAACCTGAATATGTGCCCGTTCTGAATATTTACCAATTTCCAACATGTCTCCCAAAATTGCAATCTTTCTTCTTTCGAAAACCTTTAATGCGTCCAGTCCCGCTTCCATCGACAAGGGTGCTGCATTATAAGAATCATCAATAATTACGCTATTTTTTATACCTTTTAATAAATGCATTCTCCCCGGCAATGGAACGATTTCTTTTATTGCTTGAGAAATATCTACTAGATTCATATTAAAAATAATTCCCACTGCTGCTCCGGCTAGTGCCGAATATAAATGTTGTGTGCCCAAAACATTAATCAGTTTTGCTGGCACACTGCTCCCTTTAAAATCTAATTTAAAGTTGAGCTCACTGACATTTTCTTTTTCAAACAACAATTTCAGTTCATAATTCGTTGCTTTAATGTCTGCTTTTTCATTTAATCCGAAAGTCATAATTTTGGCATTAATATCGTCTGCCATTTTTCTTACTCTTGTGTCGTCGTAGTTTAAAATTGCAATTCCATCTTTGTCTAGTGTTTTAACAATGGTCTTTTTTTCTTCAGCAACCTTCTCTGGGCTTTCAAAAAATTCAACATGAACTGGAATATCGCCAACCGTAGTAACTACTCCTATTTTGTGTTTTACAAAATCAAGCAAATATTTTATATCTCCTGGCTTATCGGCCCCCATCTCTAAAACCAAGAAATCAGGATAATTAACTTTAACTAAAAGCATATAAAACATTTTTATAAATTTCGGGATCCATTTTAAAATTGAATTTCCTCCAGTTTTTAAATTAAAAATAGTAAGCGGTACTCCAATTTCATTGTTATAGTTTTTTTCATTTTTTCTAATACGCTTTTCGCCGAAATGACTTTTCAAAACCGAATAAATCGCTTCTTTGGTCGAAGTTTTACCGACACTGCCCGTAATTCCAATTACGATCGGCTTATATTTCTTTAAAGCGACAATTGCCAGTTTTTTGAGTATTTTTTGTAAAATCTTTCTCATATTATTTACTTGGTGGTATTTCGTAATAATTCAAAATATATTTTGCTATTTCTCCAAAAAGTGGCGCTGATGTGCTTTCTGCATATTTTACGCCAACCGGCTTATCAATTCTCACGAGCATTGAAAACCTAGCATCGAAGGCTGGAAAGTATCCCAAAACCGTATGAATCGTTTCGGTTTCCAAATATTTTTTCGTTGTTGGATCTGGTATTTGGGCTGTTCCAGTTTTTGCAGCAATCTGATATCCCTCGACACCAGCTCTTTGTGTATGCCCGTTTTCTACAACACTTACAAGCATCGCAGTTATACGTGAGGCAGCGCTTGAAGATATAACCCTTCTTATTTCCGATGGTTTTGTTATCTCTTCTTTATTGTTAGAATAAACAATTCTATCAACCACATATGGCCTCATCAAAATTCCATCATTGGCCAGTGCTCCAAAAGCGACGACAAGTTGAATCGGTGTAACAGCTATGCCTTGTCCAAAGGAAATGTTAGCAAGCTCAAAGTCTCTTTTCGTTTCAAGGTTTGCGGTATTTCCTTTTACCTCTCCCTTTAAATCGATTCCTGTTTTGTCTGCAAATCCAAATTTTTCAACATACTCCTTAAAATCATCTTTTCCTAATTTTTGTTGTGCAAAAACCGCTCCCGTGTTTAATGATTTTTCTAATACCTCGGTCATGTTTTGAACTCCTTCTCCTTTTCTTAGGGCGTTTTCTATTATCTTTCCGGATATTTCCACTTTTCCCGTATCGTTATAAGTAGTTTGAGGGGTAACAACTCCCTTGTCAAGTGCGGCAGCCATTGTGATTGGTTTAAAAACAGAGCCTGGCTCATAAAGACTTTGTACTGCCGAATTCATAAAAACACTTATATTTTTTATACTACCATATTCATTGGGATTGAATTTTGGTGAACTTACCATTGCCAAAATTTTTCCGGTTTTAACTTCCATCACGACTATGTTTCCACCCGTTGCATCAAAATCATCAATATATTCTTTCAGTTTTTGTTCAGCAAAAATCTGTATATTTGAATCAATAGTTAAAACAACATCAGCTCCGTCCTCTGGTTTTTCAATTATTTCTTTGCTTGTGGGAATAAATTGTCCTTTGCTGTCTTTTTCCATTAACGCTCGTCCTGTTTTTCCTGCCAACTTTTCTTGATAGGATTCTTCTATCCCATATTGACCTTCTCCTTTTTCTCCTTCGGGTTGTCTTACAAAACCAATTAAGTGGCAAGCCATTTCGTTAGATGGAAAATAACGTCTCGGTTGAATTTCAAAATTTATTCCTTCTAAATTTAAATCTTTTATTTTATCAACAACGATTTCGTCGACTTTGTTTTTCAGGGGTTCATACGGATCGTCAATTTTATTAATTCTTTCTTTTATTGTTGCTGAATCAATATTTAAAAGAGGAGCCAACAAATCTGCGGTCTCCTCTTTCGCTTTTATATCTTTTGGAACAGCGTATACTTTATAGAAATCTTTATTTATCGCAACCGGGAATAAAGAAGAGATTGATCCCTTTTTGGTATATCTGTCTTGCATATAAATCTCTCCGCGAGTGGGATAAATGTCTTGGTATTCCTGCTGTTGATTAGTGGCTTTAACCTGATAAGAACCGTGTTTCAAAACTTGAAGTGTAAATAAACGAAAAATTATAAATGAAAAACAAAAAAAAATCACAACGATTAACAAATAAAAACGCAAGTTTTTCATATTTATTGCACTAACAACGCACTAGATTTGGGCAAAGAAACATATTCAACTTTTTGTGCTTTGGTCATTTCTAAATCATTACTTCTTACCCCCAAAGCATTAATTGATTTTAGATTTGAAACTTCAACTTGCAAATTTTTATTTACAGAATCTAATTCGTTAGTTTGCTTTACTAGATTTCTTATTTCGTATCCTTTTGCGACAATATTGTTCGTCACAAAAACATACGAGAAACCACAAACAAAAATCATAAAAACCAAAACATAAGTCAAAAATCTTTTTGCTTTTTTGTTTTGACGTGCTTCTGCCCTATAACCAGAACAGCGAGAACGCGCAGTATTCGAATGTACCAAACTTGCTACTGTCATAATTTTAGATCTTTGGGTGGGGGTCTACCCCACCTAAGGATCCAAGTTAAAACTTAGATCTCCCCAATATACATCGCTGCTCGCAGTTTTGCACTGCGGCTACGAGAATTAGCAATAAGTTCTGCCTCGTTGGCAGTAATTGGTTTCTTTGTCAGAATTCTTATCTTTCCCTGTTTTTCTAAATCTCTAAAGAACCACTTCACTATACGATCTTCTAACGAGTGAAACGAGATAACCACTACTCTACCCTCTTTGTTTAAAATTTGAAATGCTTGATCCAGTCCTTTCTTTAGATTTTCCATTTCATCATTAACCACAATTCTTAATGCCTGGAAAATTCTTGCTGCCGTTCGATCTGGTTTGTAAAAAACACTTTTTTTAATAATTTCGAATAATTGTGAAGTTGTTTGAATCGGACTTAATCCCCTATGTCGCACAATCTTCTGGACAATTCTTCTGGCAAATCTTTCTTCGCCGTAATCTCTAAAAATCTTAATTAATTCTTCTTCTGGCCAAGTATTGATTATTTCTTGTGCTGTAACTACCTGGCTACTATTAAAAATCATTGTCAGGGGTTCGTCTTTTTTGTACGAGAATCCCTTCTCGCTTTCATCGAGTTGCCAACTCGATAATCCTAAGTCAAATAAGACGCCATTTACTTTAATAAAATTATTTCCCTCTGCAATTGTTTTAAGATCTTTGAAATTTCCGCAAACTAAATTTAATCTTTCTGTGGGCTGAATTCTTTTTAAAGATTCTGCATCCACATCAATTCCCAAAATTTTTCCATCGGGAATTGTTTTTTCTAATATCCTTAAGCTGTGTCCTGCCTCACCAATCGTACAATCGACAAAATTTTCGTGTGGCTGTGGATTTAGATATTCAATTACTTCATTTAAAAGTACTGGTTTATGCATAGGACGTTAAACGCCCAAATTACCTAAGCGTTCAGCAATGTTATCAACTTCCTTCTCGCTTTGACTCTTGAATGTATTCCATTTAATTTCATCCCAAATTTCCAAACGATTATAAACTCCCGCAATCACAACATTCTTTTTGAGTTGAGCGTATTCTTTTAAATAATCAGGAACAAGCACTCTGCCCAATGTATCTAAATCAACTTCACTTGCACCGGCAAGCATTAAACGACTAAATCCCCTAGTGTCGCGTTGACCAATTGGTAAATTACTTAACTTCTCAACTAGTTTCTGCCATTCTTTAGACGGATAAATAAAAAGACAGTTATCCAGTCCCCTGGTAATAACCGCCTTAGCGCCAAGCTCTTTCCTGATTTTCGCAGGAATCGCCAATCGCTTTTTATCGTCTATTATGTGTGTATATTCACCAATTAACATTTTATTGCTTTCCCCGCTTTAGCGGAGTTGTCCCCAGTTAACGTTACTTATTAACACTTTTATCCACATCTCACCACCTTGATTACATTCTAATCCACTAAAATACACGTGTCAACCCCTGCCTACCGGCAGGCAGGCCGCCTACTTATGAAAACAAAAATTCCCTCTACATAGAGGGAATTCACACAAAACCGCTAAAAAGTTATGCACAGCTTTTACACTCCGCCGCCGATTTCGCTTGCTTCGATTTTTACAAAATCACCGCGCTTTAAATCTTGCTCCAGAATTATTTTCGCAACTCGACTTTCAATCTCGTCTTGAATTACTCGACGCATCGGCCTTGCGCCGAATTCTGGTTTATATCCAAGTTTAACAATTTTTTCAATCAAATCTGGAGTGATTACCAGACGTACGCCCGTTCCATCCAACAATCTTTTTGCTAAGTCGTTCATCATCATAATCGCAATTTTGATTAAATGTTCATGAATCAACGGTTTAAACACTACCACGGCATCAAAACGATTTAAAAGTTCTGCTCTAAAAATTCCTTCTTTCATTAAATAGTCTATAAGGTCATCTTTAAATGTTTGCAGGTCTCTCCCCTGTTTTATGCACTGTCTAATTAGCTCTGCGCCAGCATTAGAGGTGCCGATTATAATCGACTCTGAAAAACTTATTTTTTTACCAAAAGCGTCGGTTAAAAATCCTTCATCTAAAACCTGTAAAAATAAATTTAAAATATTGGGATGGGCTTTTTCAACTTCATCTAAAAGAATCACGGAAAAAGGATTATCTAAAACCGCTTTAGCAAGAAGCCCAGGTTCGTTTTTTTCTGCAAAACCAATTAATCGATTGATTGTGGAAATTTCCTGGTATTCGGACATATCGAATCGTATCATTCTTGTGTCTGAACCAAAATACGCTTCAGCCAATGCCTTTGAGGTTTCGGTTTTACCGACACCGGTGGGCCCCAGAAAAAGAAAACTACCGATTGGTCTTTTTTTGTTTTTAATTCCAACCCTTGCTCTGCGCATTGCTTGCGAGATAACTTTAATCCCCTCTTCCTGATCAACCACTCTTTGGTGAATTCTTTGTTCTAATTCTAAAAGTTTTTTCTTTTCATCTTCCTGGATTGCTCCAATTGGAATTTCTACTCTTTCAGAAATAATCCTGTTAACATATTCGGGTGGCACTACTTTTACTTTTTTTTGTTTTGCGTAAATCAAAACTTCGGTCAAGATGTCGATTGCTTTCTGCGGGAATGGTTTATCTTGAATATAGCGATCGGTTAACTTAACAATATTTCTTAAAATTTTATAACTTATTGCAAGATTATATCTTTCTTCAAAGCCCACAAGCATATCCTCGAGAATAAAAATCACCTGCTCTTCTGTTGGTGGATTTATTTCAACTTTAACAAATAAATTTTTAACCGAAGCATTACTTTCAACGTGTTTATGAAAACCGTCAAAAGTGGTAAGTCCTATGATTTGAAAGCTTGAAGAATTTAAATATGGCAACAAAATCGAAGTAATATCAACCGCTCCAGGCCCCTTGTCGACTCCCAAGTAATTGTGAATTTCATCAATAATTAAAATTATGTTTCCTGCATTGATTGCTTCGGAGAATATAATCCTTAACCTTTCTAAAATGTCGCCGGGATTGTTGATTCCAGATAAGACCGCCTGCATATTTAATTCTAAAATTCTCTTATCGTTTAAATTGGAAAAAGATCTCCCTTCCATAACTTTCTTTGCAAAACCATAAGCAATCGTTGAGCGTCCGGAACCAGATTCACCAACCAACAAAACATTATTCTCTCCACTACGAGACAAAATTCTTTCTATTGCATAAATTTCTTTTTGGTGTCCGAGCAAATTGGTAGATAAGTCTTTCTTTCTCATTATCTCGTTTATTTCAACGCTGTAACGATCTAAGTTTACGGTATATCCTGCTGACCAACGTTTGCCTACGCCTCGTTTTTTTAATAGATTTTCCAGTCTCCAAAACTGTTTTTTTCTTCTAATTTCGTTTTCGATATAATTCTCCCAAACCGCAACCCTGTCAACGTCTTCAGACGTCATTTCAAATGATGCCAAAATTTCTTTAAAATTTTCGTTTTCCTCTGCTCCTGCTATTAAAAAATCTCTGATATCAACATTTTTATGAAAATTAGAAATTGCATACGTTGTTGCCTTTTTGAGAATTGATACAAATTCGTGTTCGTCAATATTAGCTTCTTTTAATTTTTCCATTTCTGCCGTTAGTTTTTCTTTAAATAGATTTTGGTCTAATCCAAGTTTCGTAAAAATATCATTGCCCCTTGAATCGTTCCAAAAATTATAGATAACGGCAAATGCATTAAGCCCTCTTTTTTTCTTCTGACAAAGTTTTAACGCTCTAACAATTGCCCGAACAACTCTAAAATCTAAATATTCTGCAAGATTAATGTCTTTTATTTTTTCTGTAGAAATTCTTTCTATTAATGGTTTTTTGATTAAAAAGTTTTGACGCAGAGCGTCAACAAACGCAGTATAAACAACACAAATTACGAAAAAACAAACAAAAATCACAAACAAAGCAAAGCTCTGCTGTGAAGTTGTCCCTAAGATGCCAGGTCTCAAAAATCCCAAATTAAAAATTAAAGCGATCACAATAAAAATAATCCCCAATGTTTTTATGGTCTTTATGGGAAAAAGTTTATCTAAATGAACCGACTTATAAACAAAATTATTTTTTTCTAAGTCAAACATACATTAAAACAATAATACTATTGCAAAGATTAATAATCCCAATATAATAAACGGCAAAACAAGCCATAAAACAAAAAACATTGCCCCCAAGACAATGGTCAGAAACAAATATATAACTCCAACAATGATGGTGAAAAATCTTATAACAAAACCGACCCCCCTAGAAATCGCATTAAATGACAAGTACTCAAAAAATTTCTTAAAATCTAACCCGCGTGGTTTTTTAGTGACATCTCTTCTCCATGGAGCGAGTAGTGTTTTAAATAATAGCGGAATGGAAAAATAATTATATGCAAAGATAATAAAATTTTTCCAAGCAGTTAAAACATTTTTTACCGCCTCACCATAATACCATTTCCAAAACACCAAAATTATCGGCATATAACTTAATTATACAACATTTAGCAAAAATAAAAAAATAAATCGAAAAAATTAGATGCAAAGTGAAGACCGCGCAAGTCCCCACTTTATGTATTATAAAATTAATTTTTATTCTAAAAACGTTTCAAAATTATCATAAAATTCTTCAATGGCATTTACTGCTTTTTCGTCTTTTTTCAGTTCATCTGTTGTCTCAAGTATTTTAGAAATAATGTCTTCGGGAAGATTTATTGCCTCGGTAAGCTCACGACGTTTTCTGTTATTCGGTGTTTCGCAAAAATTATTTTGGATTATTTGATGCATTTTTTCTAAATCTGTATTTTTTATGTTTATGTTAAGCTCTCTTTCTTCGGATAAAATATTTTTGAATAAATCGATTATTTTATTCCAATTGCCAACTTTATCATAGAATAATTCATCTTCCACAAAATCTACCGCAAGATAATACTTAGAATAAGAATTTGTAAAAAGTCCGGAATATATAAATTTAGTATTTATAATATCAACCAGGGAATGGAATTTAAATCCGGCCATAAAAGAATTTTTTTCTTCTTGAACTTCCCTTAGACTAATTTGTGGTAAATGTGTTTCTTCTCTTTTGACGCAACCCAAATATCTGATGTCTGGAAAGACGGTTCCAATAAAAAAATCTTTCCTGTTTTTGTCTGGGAAAAATTTATCAAAAACCTTGTCTGCCAAAACTATATGTGTAATCGGTGTCGCCATATAAGCAATTATGATTTATTTGATTTAAATTTTTCTTTAACGAATGGAGAAAAATATTTGCCGTATTTTTTTTGTAGTTTTGGTAGTTTCCAATCGGTTGGCTTTATAATCTTTCTGCAACTCTTTGAACCACAATTACAATTAAACGGAGGTTTATCAATTTCACAGAATGCATAATCAAAAGTAATTTCTTCTTTCGGCTTAATATCATTGATAGCATATAAAATTATTGATTCGTTGCCAAAGCCAGAATTAGGTTCGCATGAATGATTATAAACTCCGTATTTTTCCAATTCTTTTCTGTTTGGCGGAACAATGTAAAATTTATCATGAATTTGAATACCAACATGACCTTCTTTTTTCCAATATTCTTTTATTTCATCTTTATGAATCACAAAACCGCCGAGGACGCCAACCGCCTCTCCTTTCCTTATCGGTTTTATGGCGACTACTCCCAATCCATGTATTTTTGATTTATATGCACGTGCTTTAGGTGTAAGCCATCGTGTACCTAAATTTAATTTCTTTTTCATGTCTTCATTTTACCAAAAAATCGCCTTAATTAAAAGACGATTTCCTAAAATGCGCGCGGATGGAATCGGACCATCAGTCTCTGCAATGTGAATGCAATGTTTTACCACTAAACTACACGCGCCTCCCCCTACCAGAGATTCAGTTTGTTAATTAAAATATCTTTGTTCTCATTGATTAGGTCTCTGACAAAACGATCATACATGTCGTAACGATAATTAAACTCTTTTGCCGACATTACGGAACAATTCAATTCTCTGCCCACTTCGGCTTCTAGATTTTTCAAAAACGTTGTGGATTTGCGTTGGTTTATTTTGTCTCCAACAATTAAAATGTCTACTCCGTCAATATGATTGTTTCTAAAGATTCCACCCAATACTAAAAGTTTAACATTACCAATCTTCTTAACATCGTTAACTAGTTCGCTTTTCGAAGAAATTGTTGACTTTAAAACCAAATCTTGCAATTCCCTTAAAAAATCAAAGTTATCGTTCAAAGAATAAACAACTCTCCCCTGCTTTCTTTTAACGTTGATTAAATTAATCTTCTCTAGCTTTTTAATTTCCCGACGAACAACGGCAGAATTCATTCTTAACATTTTTAATGTTTCCTTTAAAGAAAATGCATCAACTTGATTTCTGAAGAAAAACCTCATCAATTTAACCTTCGCTTGCGATTCAAATAATTGCTCCAGCGTTCCTTTTCCAGCAGAAACCTTTGGCTTGATAATTTTGTGCCTGCCCGCAACGCCTCGTAAACTCGGCTTGCGATGGCGGACGGGCCTTTTAACTCTCTTAATTTTCCGTGTAATTTTTCGTACTTTAACCACTTTTCGGTGTTTCTTAAAAACCTTCTTCGGTTTCCTCGCCGTTTTTCTTGTTTTTACCGTCTTTTTGATTGATTTTTTGGTCTTCTTTTTCATACCCCTATCCTACCTCTTAAAGGCTGTATTGTAAAGCCCCTGTACACGGTTTATCAATTATTATTTTTTTGTTATAATGGTAGTTATGGATTCGAAAAATCTTAGTTTATATTTTCGCGAAATTGCCTATCAAGATCCGAAAAGCAGAAAAGATTCAATTTGTGGCGTTTTTTCTTATGAGGCCATAAATATTGAAGACATACAATTGGGCAATTTGTATATTGTCGGAAAAATTTCCAATATTCCTAAAAAGCAATACAAAAATTCTGATTTCCTGTTGGGCCTTCTGGTCTCTGTTATTAAAAGAGAATTTTATTCGAACCATCAAAGAACAACTCTTGAGGCATTGGAATCGGCGCTTCAGAGCGCAAATATATATTTAGCCGATTTTTCCAAAAAAGGACACACTGCGTGGATTGGAAATCTGCATTTGGTGTGTTTAGTTTTTTCAAAAGACGATATTCATGTTGGTCAAACCGGAAAAATGATTGTTCAATTGTTCCGTTCTGAAACAGCCTCCAATATTAGCAAAAAATTTGAAATCGCTGAAGATCCGGATCCCAATAAAACCTTTTCCAACATTGCTAGTGGAAAAATAGAGAAAGGAGATAAGATTTTAATAGCTACTCATGATTTATTAAATGTTTTGTCTGCACAAAAGACAAAAGAATTAATTGTTCGACATACAACCGATAAATTATATCATTACATCAAAGACAACTTGCCCGAAAGTTCTTTGGCTTGTTTGATGTTGGATGCGGAAACACAGGCACCAAAAGAAGACGAGGCTCCAATTACAACCGAAATCTTAACGGGGGCTGGGAAAAAGCAGGCAGAAATAGGGTTGGTTTTAAAGAATTTCTTTGACTTAAAAGCGAATCAAGTCAATAAAATAATAGAAAACCAAATAACAATTCCAAATAAAATAACTGTATTTTTTTTAGATCATCATATTATAAAATATGTCCTTGTGCTTTTTTTGGGCTTGTTGATTACCATTTCTCCCTATCTAGTTGTGAAGTTAAATTATGATATTAAAATAAGAAAACTAGACGGAATTATTCAAAGAATCACGGAGGATGTTGAAAAAAGTAAATTATCCCTAGTGTATCAAAATCAATCCGAGGCAAGAGAGTTTCTAAAACAAGCAAATATATTAATGGATGACGCTAATACTATTTTTGCCGAATTATCAAAGAGTGCACAACATAAAATATCAGAAAACCTTGAATTGGTTCAAGATTTGTTTAATAAACAAAAAAATAGTTTAAATAATGTTATAAGTATTGTTGAAACAGAAAAATTAGCCGACCTTTCAAAAAACACTTACAGTTTTAATCCTAACGGAATTTTAAAATTAGAAAATCTTTTATATTTATACGAATTATCTTCTGGGTTTTTATATAAAATTGATTTAATTGATAATTCTTCAGAATTAACGTTCCTTTCTTCAAAAGATACTTTTAAGCTCGGGACGGCGACAAGTAACGAAATATTACTTTTAGCCAATCCGGAGAAAATTGCCGTTTACAACTATAGCGAAAAATACAATCTTTATCTTTTAAAACCAAATTTGGAAAATACGTTCAATATCAAAGACATGTTTAGTTATAATAATAATTTATTCTTTTTAGACACACAAAGATTAAACATTTTTAAGTATATAAAAACCGAAGACATACTGAATGGCGCAGAGTGGATAATAAAGGGACCGACAGACGAACTGGAAAATGCTGTTTCTTTGGCCGTAGATGGTGATGTTTTTGTGTCTACTTCCACTGGCACGGTCACGCAATATTCTCAAGGAAAAAAAGTGAAAGATCTAAGGTTTGATATCGTTCCATCGTTATCGCAAGCAGGACAAATTTTCACTTCGGAGGGATTAAAAAATCTTTATATCCTAGACGAACAAAACACTAGAATAATCTCTTATAACAAAGTCGATGGACTAATCAAACAATATTCTGTACCGGAACTAAAAAATCTCCGCGACCTTTGGGTGGATTCTGATGAACAAACAATTTATCTTCTCAATGGCCTGGAAGTGCATAAGATACAAATATAACAAAACTACATATAAAAAACCCGCTTCGCCAGTTGGCGAATGCGGGGTTTTTTATATAAAACTTTATAAAATTATTTTAATTCCACTGTTGCGCCGACGCCTTCTAATTTAGTCTTTAATTCTTCGGCTTCCTCTTTCTTCACGTTTTCCTTAATAACTTTTGGAGCGGCATCAACAATTGCCTTTGACTCTTTTAATCCAAGTCCGGTAATTTCACCGATAGCTTTAATCACTTGAATTTTTTGATCTCCAGCTGCTTTTAATTCAACATTAAAAGCTGTTTTTTCTGCTTTTTCTGCAGGCTCACCACCACCAGCTGCACCACCAGCCATCATTGGCATGGCAGCCATTGCACTAACTCCAAATTTTTCTTCTAAAACTTTAACAAGTTCAGATAAATCCATAACAGTCATTTTTTCTATTTCGTCGACTAATTTTTTGAATTTTTCTGGAACTTGAACGTCTTTTTTTTCTTCAGTCATATAATTATATAGTTACTTATTATCTCTTATTGCGTTTAATACGCCAACTAAATTCCTTAAGTTGCCTTGTAATACGTTTGCAAAACCACTAATTGGACTCTTTATTGAACCAACTAATTTAGCCAATAAAATTTCTCGAGAAGGAATTTTTGATAATTCTTTAATCTCTAATGCCGACAAAACCTTGCCTTCAACCATACCGCCTAAAATTTTGAATTTATCATTTGTTTTGGCTAATTTAGTAAGAACCTTAATCAAAGATATTGGATCACTGTATCCAAAGCTTGATGCCAAAGAACCACTAAACTCTGATAAGTCCATTTTTTTACCTTCTTTCTTTAGGGCCAATTCCATTAAGGTTTTTTTTGCGACCTTATATTCGCCTTCTAGTTTCCGAAGTTCTCTTCGAATAAGTTGAATATCTTTAACCTTAACTCCTTTTGCGTCGGTAAAAATCAAAGATTTCTGACGTCTGATTTTGTCAGTTAATTCTTCAACGATTTCCTGTTTTTGTTTTTTTGTTAACATATTTTTAAATTAAAAATCTGCGACCTTTCCGCAGACAAACCTCTAAACCCATAGGTATCAAACCCACAAATTTTTCAGTCTCGACAGGATTTAAGCTTTCGCAACCTGTTGTCTACGACCATTTAATTATGCGTTAATAATATTACAATTTAAAATCTTTGTCAATTGCCCAAGTATTTCTCTTTATTTGCGTTGTGTTCTTCGAGTGTTTTTGAATAAATCATCGTGCCATCTGAAGCATTTAAAAAATACAAATAATCTGTTGGTTGAGGATTGAGCGCTGCTTTAATTGCTGATAATCCGGGATTATTAATTGGCCCAGGAGGAAGTCCAGGATAAAGATAAGTGTTATATGTCGATTTTACGCGCGTATCTGCATATGTATACTGTGCTTTATCAACACCCAAAATATAACCAATTGTTGCACACGATTGTAATGGAATGCCTGCGTTGATCCGTTTCCAAAAAATACTAGAAACGATAATTTTATCTTGTTCGGTTTTAACTTCTTTTTCGATAATACTAGCCATGATTACTGCGTTGCGCAATCTCATGCTAGAATCGATCAATAATTCTTCAGATATTTCACCTATCTTTTGAAGAAAATTATCGCGCATCTTTTTAACGACTAAATTAATATCCGAATTTTCATAAAAATAATAAGTATCGGGAAATAGATATCCCTCATTGTCTGTGGAAATTTTTGCGTCTTGAGGAATTACATTGTTGTCTTTTAGTCGTGCTTCTATTTTTTTAATGTCCCAACCTTCGGGAATAGTAATTTTAATATAATTCTCATTTATTTCACCATTCACAATTTTTCTGGCAATCTCTCCAACGCTCATGTCAGCATTTAACAGATATTCTCCAGCTTTTATGTGATTAACATATCCCTTAATCCAAAGATAAAATACAAAACCCCATTTATTGTTTATAATCCCCTCATCTTTAAGTACTTGTGCCGTCTCGTCAGAACCGAGCCCTTTTTCGATAACCACAATCTTATTTTCTCCGCCACATTTTGGTTGGATCAATCCTATGGCAATAATTAAAAAAAATAAAACAGCAAAAAATATTATTACCGCTTTTCTGTTCTTGAATAATTTTATTAATTTTTCGAACATTGGCTTTATAAACATATTCGTTCGGGCCTGGAGAGAATCGAACTCCCGCCAATGGTTTTGGAGACCATCGTTCTACCATTAAACTACAAGCCCTTGCCCTATTTTTTTGCTTCTTTGTGTTTAGTGTTTTTTCTGCACCACTTGCAGAATTTTGAAAGCTCTAATTTTTTCTCAACAGTTTTTTTGTTTCTGCGAGTAAAATGGTTAACGCGTTTACATTTTTCACAGGCTAATTTTACCGTAAAGTCTTTTTTCATGTTTTTATTTTTTTACTTTTGTTATTTTGGAGCCAAGACCGGGAATCGGACCCGGGACCTTCCCCTTACCATGGGGATGCTCTGCCAACTGAGCTATCTTGGCACATGGAGGCGCCCCGCCTGCAGTCGCCTCGGCGACAGCCGATGGCGGGCAGGTCTACCACTGAGCTACGTCGGCATTTTGGGCCTGCCCACCGAAGCTCCGCCATGCGGAGCGAAGGTGGGAGCGGGTGGACTCGAACCACCGAAGCCGTGAGGCGACAGATTTACAGTCTGTTGCAATAGCCGCTATGCGACGCTCCCTCAAGAGCCGACGGGGTGAATCGGACACCCGACAAATAGTTTACAAAACTATTGCTCTACCACTGAGCTACGTCGGCAAAATTCCTACGTCGGCAAATTTAAGTCACTATTATCCTCTTGTTCTTTTTCCTCTTCCTTTTCTTGCTTCTTCTTTCTTAAGTGGCTAGTTGTTTTGGTCAAAAGGTTGTGTAATTTTAAAATAAAAAGATTAAATTTCCTTAATGACTTTTCTGTTTTAGGAATAATAGATTCGTGCAAAAGAATATTTTTAGCAGCTTGTTCTTTTAAGTTTTTAAGTTTACTTTGAATTTTTTCTTTTAAAGAAATTTCTTCGAAAGAATGTCGCGGATAATTTAAAAGAACAGGGATTTTTCTAACGGCTATATATAGAAACCCTGCGATGCTTAATCCTAAAATAATTTGAAAAACAAGAATCATAATTATAGTTCAAAACGTATAAATCTACCGATTTTAATATTTTCTCCCAACTTGCCAACCTTCGCATCAATTAGATCTTTGACTGTTGTTGATGGATTTTTTACAAACGGTTCAACTAATAATGTTTCTGAATCTTTTGAATTCATACCGGCAATATGTATCGCTATTTCGTGAGCCAATTCTTTAAATTCACTATTCTTGGCAACAAAATCGGTTTCACATTTTACTTCCAACAAAACTCCAATTTTACCATTAGCGTGAACATAAGATTCAATTAACCCCTGATCTGCCGTTCTCTCTGATTTTTTCATTGCCGTTAATTTATTTTTTTGTTTTAAGGCCTCTGTGGCTTTTACTTCGTCACCACTAGCTTCTTCAAGTGCCTTTTTACAATCCATCATCGAGGCACCAGTTTTCTCTCTTAATTGTTTAACTATTTCTGCTGATATCATATTATTGCTTGCCCCGTATTTATGCGGGGTATATTACTTTTTCTACTTGATTAAGCATAAATTGAAGTGCGCTCACTGCTTCGTCGTTTGAAGGGATAATGTAATCAATCAATGTTGGATTACTGTCAGTATCAACCAGCGAAATTACTGGAATTTTTTTCCTTTTTGCTTCTCTTATCGCCGTCATGTGTTCTTTAACCCCCAAGACAAATATTGCTTCTGGTAATTTATCTAAACCACGAAGACCGTCGAAATTTTTCTTTAATTTCTCAATTTCTTTTTCGAAGTGTTTTTGTTCTTTCTTGGTATATTTTTTTAAATCTCCGGCATCTCTTTTCTTTTCCATGTCCGTAAAATAATCTATTCTTTTCTTAATGGTTTTGAAGTTTGTTAAAAGGCCGCCAATCCAACGCGAAGCAACATATGGCATTCTACATTTTTCGGCAGTTTCTTTTAATATTTGATAACACTGTGGTCTAACGCCAACGAAAAGAATTTTTCCGTTTTCTTTTACCGTTTTTTCCATAAAATTCAGTGCCTTTTCAAGTTCTTCCATCGTTTTTTCCAAGTCAATAATTTGGATATTGTTTCTAACACCACAAATATATGGTTCCATTTTTGGATGATGATTGGTTTTTTTGTGTCCAAAATGAACACCAGCTTTAAACATTTCTTTGGCCAATGCCTCCGAGACTATTGTTTTTTTGTTTTCATTTGTCATATGCACTTTATACTATCACAAGAAATACGATATTGCAAGTTTGCCCTATCGAAGAAAAGCCTGTCCCGCAACTGCGGGATTGACTGCTGTATAAATATATTATATCATAAATTATATGAAAAAAGACACACATCCTCAATATTATCCAGACGCAACAATCCACTGTAGTTGTGGAAAAATTTTTAAAACAGGCGCAACTAAACCAGAAATGCACGTTGAAGTTTGTAGTGCTTGTCACCCATTCTACACTGGACAGGACAAGGTTATTGACACCGCTGGACGTGTTGATAAATTTAAAAAACGTTTAGCTAAAAAAACAGCCAAATAATAATTTTGTGGTCTATGAGTGCTAATCCAAACAGCATAATTATAGAAATTAGAGCTGGTGCTGGTGGCGATGAGGCCACCTTGTTTGCTAATGATTTGTACAGAATGTATTTAAGGTTTGCGGAAAAACAGAATTGGAAAGTTAAACCATTAGATGATAATGTCGTGCAAATTTCCGGACCAGATATTTACAATTTATTAAAACAAGAAGGTGGAGTACATCGCGTACAAAGAATTCCTTCAACCGAAAAAAATGGACGAATTCACACCTCAACCGCATCAGTAGCAATTCTCCCCTATGTTGAACCAAAAGAACTTGAAATAAGGCCTAGTGATTTAAAAATCGACACTTTTAAGTCGTCTGGTCCAGGCGGACAATATGTCAATAAAACTGAATCCGCAATTAGAATCACACACATACCATCTGGATTTATTGTTGCTTCTCAACGTGAACGAAGTCAGGCAGCAAACAAAGAAACGGCCATGAACTTATTACGTTCACGGCTTTTCGCATTTTTGGCACAAAAGGATATACAAAAATTAGGACAAGAGAGAAACTCACAAATTGGCACTGCTGATAGATCGGAAAAAATCCGCACCTATAACTTCCCTCAAGATCGCATCACTGACCATCGCATCAAAAAAGAATGGCACAATATTGAAGAAATTCTTGATGGTAACTTCTGGCCGATTATCAAAAAATTCCAAAAAGAAGGATAAAAAATAAACCATACATAAACTAAAAATTGCCCGGATAGGCAATTTTTTTATCCTTTTTCTAGGATATCGATTTGTTCTTGAAATTGCTTTGCTTTATCCATTACTTGATCACCATAGAAGCGTAAAGATGCTTTTTGCCAGTTCGCACCAGCCAAATACATCATTGCCGCCTTCCACTCCGCTTTCTCGGTTTTTTCTGCGGCTCCCTTATTTACTAGGTATAGTGCGGAAGCAATAAAGGCGTCCTTAACGTTCCAGGGCGATGGTGGGTCATTGCCAGTTATTTCGGTTATTTTTGTTTTATATCCCATCCACGTTGCTGGCATTATTTGTGCTGGGCCCATTGCCCCGCCCCAACCATACCATACTTTTTTAGAAACGGGGTATTTATCTGGATCAATATCTAACTCTTTGCAAATTTGTAAATAATAAGTTCTTTGGCTTGGTTTCATGTCAACTCTCCAGCTCCCCTTGCCAATATTTTTTCCCAATTCTGATTCCCTGCTCAAAATCGCCAAAAGAAATGCTGGTCTTATGCCCGTATAGGTTCCTGCATATTTAGCGTATTTATATGCATCTTCGAATCTCAATGCTCCATCTGCGACCAACCCCTCTAAAAAATAAAGTTTATTTTTAATTGCTTCGACGTCCGATTGAGTTTTTTTAAGTAGTTGATTAAATAAATTTTCCTGTCCTTTTGTCTGGTCTAAAAGGTTTTTTCTGTCTTTTTTCTTTTTTTCTACATCAATCCTTTGTTCGTTTTGTAATCTTTTTAGGGTCGCTTGTTCTTCTTTCTCGTTTATTAGGTCGTCTTTTTCTTTTTCTATCCCCGCTTTTGATTCAGCTATCTTTTTTAATTCTTCCTGAACCTGACCATTAAAATCTTCTAACGATTTTAACTCTGCAATAAAGTCGGAAAAACTATCTTTATTTAACATCACCTCTAAAAAGGATCTATCGTCATATTTTCTCATTTCTCTCGCTAATTCTGCTATTGTTGTCTTTTCTAAGTCCACCTCTCTTTCTATTTCTCTAATTGATTTTTCTCTGAGATTAATTTGTTTGTCTGTTTTTTTAATCAGCAAATCGGTTCTTTGAATTTCCAACTCCAAAGATTCGATTTCGTCATCAAAAATTGCTATTTCGGTTTTCAAAGATTTAACCTTTTGTTGGTTTTGGCCGATTGCATCACGATATTGTGATATTTTTGATTCTAAATCTTTTAATTTTGCTTCTGCTTCTTGTTCTTGGGTGTTGAGATCAATAGAAACTTCTGCGGAAACAAAAAAATTAAACCCCGTACAAAGCGGGGTAAAAGCCACAAAAACGGTTGTTGTGACTAAAATTAATTTACTAAGTTTGTTCAACTTAATCATTTTAAATTTATGATTTTGTTTCCTCTTTGTCTTCGGTTTCTTTTTCTTTGTCAGCCCCTACCAATTCTGGTTCAACAACTTCTGCTGGTTTTTCTTCTGTTGATTTTATCTCTTCCTCTGTTCTTGGTGGCATCACAGAAACAATTGTTTCTTCTGGTTCAAGATCTGTTTTTACGCCTGGTGGCAAAATTAAATCCTTAATTCTAATGTGTTTATCAAAAACATCTAAAACAGAAATATCAATCTTAATTTCATGTGGCAAATCTTTCGGTAGCGCTTCAACCTCAATGTGATTCATTGATTTTACAAGCACGCCTTCCAACACTTTAACCGCTGGGGCCTCGCCTTCAAAAACCAAAGCCACCTCTGCCTTAATTGTTTTATCCATTCTAACTTGATGAAAATCTATATGAATAAAATTTCCGGTCATTGGATCTTTGGATGCATCATAAATTAAAACATTTTTAACCTCGTTGTCGATTTTAAGTTTAATCAACGTGCTCTCCCCTGCTTTTTCAAATAATTTTCTAAATTCTTCATAATCAACCTGAACTGAAACTGGCTTATGGCCCGAACCATAAACCACAGCAGGAATGATCCCTTTTTTGCGAAGGGCTTCTAATTTCTTTCCCACATCTTCTCTCTTTTCAGCTTTCAACTCTAATTCCATAGTGTTTTTATATTATCAGAACTTAATTTAAAAATCAAGCCTTGCCCTTGCTTCCAAAAAGTTTTATTTTATCTTCAACCACATATCTAACTGCTTCCATGGCGGGATAAAGAATTTTATACGTCTTAACCTCGCTCAAACATTTCTCTAAAAATCCTTTCAATGCGTTTTTATAAGCGAGTCTTATTTCTGTGTTGATGTTTATTTTAACTATCCCAAGTTTTATCGCTTTCTCAATATCAATTCTTGGGGTTCCTGAACCGCCGTGTAAAACCAAAAACGTCCCAGGTATCGCCCGTTTTATTTCCTCTAATCTGTCTAGATATAAATGCGAATCATCACTACCTTCTTTCATGCCATGGATATTCCCAATTGCTATTGCCAAACAATCAACTCCGGTTTTTTTAACGAATTCCTTTGCCTCTTCTGGTTGGGTTAGGTCTGATGGTTTTATTGTTATTTCTCCATGAATATCTGAACCTCCGGGCAAATAACCAATCTCCCCTTCCACTATAATTGATGGATTTACACTTTTTGCATACTCAATAACTCTTTTTGTTATTTTTACATTTTCTTCAAACGGTAATTTTGAACCATCAAAATGAACACTGTCATAGCCAGCATCGACAACCTCTTTCACGCTTTCGAACGTTTTACAATGATCGGCATTTAAAATAATTGGTAGTCCGGTTTCCTCTTTCCAAACCCTAACCAATGCAACTACTTGTTCAACGCCAATAAATTCTCTTTCACCTTCTGATGTCCCAATGATCACTGGTGCGTTTAATTCTTTGGCAGCTTCAATTATAGCAATTATCTGTTCGTCGGTTGAAATATTAAACTGTCCGACTGCATAACCGTGAATTTGCGCTTTTTCAAAAATTTCTATTGGTTTCATAATTTTTATATTAATTTTGGTTTATAGTCTTCGGGTGCGTTTTTAAGAATTTCTTCGATTTCTTTACGAGAAAGCAGTCCCGCTCTTGCCCCAATTTGCTGTGTTACCGACATAGAATTAATTGGCCCCCATCTTAATGCTTCTTCTGGACTTTTTCCAAGCATAATTGCTACCGTAAATGTTGAAGAAAAAGCATCACCTGCGCCAGTACGATTAATTGGCGGTTTTGGATCAGGATATATCGGCATAAACCAATACCTGTCTTCACAATAAAGATACGCCCCATCTTTTCCGTCTGTAATAGCGATGATTTTTGGACCAAGGTTGTGTATATCAAGAAGTAATTTTTTAATATCACTTTCTTTGGTTTCTAAAATTCTTTGCGCCTCTTCCTTGTTGCAAGTAAAAACAGTTGTTCTTTTATAGATTCCAGCCAGAGCTTTTGTTCCGAATTTCATCTGGTAGGTTCCGGGTTGAAAAGCAAGTTTAACGTTTGGATGTTTGTCTAAATATTTTTCTATTTCTGAATGAAATTCAAGAGAGTTTGGACCCAGTGATGAAAGATAAATCCACTTCGGTTCTCCGATTTCAGGAAAAGAATAAGGGAAATCTTCGTGTTTTATTAAAATTGTTCTTTCCGCTCCAAAAAGTAAAACATAATGATAATTCGTTTTTTTACCTTTGTGAATTTTGACAAATTTTGTATCAACTTTTTCTTTTTTTAAAACGTTGAAGCATTCTTTTCCCTGATAATCTTTCCCAATATTGGTAATAAAAGCAGTTTTTAGTCCGAGTCGTGCAGCACTAACCGAAGCATTAGAACTATTACCGACAGCGGGAACAATAAAAACATCCTCATAAGGAATTTTATCGCCAAAATTCATACAAATTTTCTTTCCGCCATCGGATCCGTCTTTAATTTCTGCTTCTTTTAGTTTAATAAAAGCATCGGTAACGATATCCCCTATTCCGACAAAATCGTATTGTTTCATAAATTTATAATGCCACAAATTTAAATTAATTATCTTTCAAAACTACCCGCAACCCATTCCATTTCTCCTTGCCAATTTCTGCCGGAACAACTCCATCCCGGACTACCTGGATACGGATTGCTCGATGTTTCCATATCAACGACACCCAAAACATAATAATTTCCTCTATTTGTATCACAATCGTAACTTCCCGCCGTATAAAGATAATATCGATAATTTCCACAAGTTCCATCAAGCTGTGGATCTTTAAGATCTATATTCAAGAAATCCCCCGCTGTTAATGCGCTAACAAAATCGCCATCTCCGGGAGTATCCCATCCACCACAACCTTGATAATCAGAAACCGGATATTGGTTATTATTGGCACCATAATACATCTCTAGCGCCATTTGAATTTGTCTCATGTCACTTAATCTTCTTACATCTCTCGCTTTTCCCCTCGCCGAACCCAAGCTAACCAAAACAATTGTGGCCAATAAACCGATAATTGATATTACGACCAGCAACTCAATCAGGGTGAAACCTCGTTTATGTGTCATGTTGATTTTATTTTTATCAAAACAATTTCTCTATTCAGAACAGGTAATCGTTTTTACTGATTTTATGTCTGTCCCGCCAGCATAACTCACTCCACCCCAACTACAATCTCCACCAACGTCCTGCATAATGCAAAAATAATAAACTGACGACACGTCTGTTCTTCTAATGGTCACTCTGACCGATTTTCCCGCGAGCGAAAGCCAATTGTCCCAATCATATGTCCATCCAGAACAAGGAGGTTTTGGCCAGTTACCAAGGTATGTCGGCACAATTCTTGATCCGTTGTCTTGAGGAACGTCTGGAGCATAATTATTATAGGCATCATAATCGAGTTCAGCTGCGATAAAAATTTGTCTCATATCTCCGGCAACTCTTGCATAGCGAGCTTTTCCTCTTGCTGAGTTTAATGAAACCAAAACAATTGTAGCCAACAAACCGATAATTGATATTACGACCAATAGTTCAATCAAAGTAAAACCTCGTTTATCCGACATTTTTTTCCAATTTTTCCATTAATTGACGAATTGCTTGTTTGACGTCCTGACTATTATAAATATAGGTTCCGATATTGAATATGTCTGCACCCGCTTCAGCAATTTTTTTTATGTTTTGGTCGTTTATTCCGCCGTCAACTTCTATGCTTCCATTTGGCCAGATTTTTTGTAGGGCTTGAATTTTATTTAAAACTGATTCATCGAATTGTTGGCCACCATCACCTGGACTTACTGTCATTAATAGAACTAAATCTAGTTCATTTAAAAATGGTTTGACGACTTCATGGTCAGTTTCTGGATTAATTGCTAATCCAATTTGTTTTCCGTTGTTATGAATATTTTTAATTAGTGCATTTAAATTGGCAATTTTTGATTCAAAATGAACAATAATTCTGTCGGCAACTTGTAACCATTGATCAATTACCTCTTCTGGGTTTTCAACCATTAAGTGCGCCTCTATTTTCGCCTTGGTCTTAAAATCCTTTAGATCATCGGGGTTGCTCCATGTTATATTCTTTACAAAAACTCCATCCATTATATCAATTTGAATCCAATCTACGTAATTCTCAACCAATCTTATTTTTTCTTCAACTTCTTTGAATGTTTGCACCAAAATTGTTGGGATTATTTGTTTTTGCATCTAATTTTCCAATTTTTTAATTTTATTTATTCTTCTAATATATCTTTCGGCATTAAAGAAGTCCGTTTCTAGCCATGTCTTAATAATTCTTTTTGCTTCACGAAACGATAATGCATGTTCACCTAAACACAAAATATTCGAATCTAAGTCCTCTCTTGATCTTTCGGCCGATTTTTTTGTCGACGGACTAACGGCAATAATTCCTTTTATTTTGTTCGCCGCAACACACATTCCGTCGGCATGTGTGCAAATCAAAATTCCTTTTTGTCCTGTCTCCGCAACTTTGTTCGCCACCAAAACAGCATAATCCACAAAATCATCGCCAGGTTCAAGTTTTAAATTTCCCAAATCAACAAAATCTGTTTTTAGTTCTTTCAAATATTCTTTTATTTTTTCTTTAAAACTAAACCCTCCATGATCGGCTCCTAAATAAATCATATATTTTATTTGACAGGGTGAATTAATTTCCCTGCTTTAATTACATGCTCAACTAAAGTTGATGAATAACCCCATTCGTTGTCGTACCAAGCCATAACCTTTACCAAGTCTCCATCAATAACTTTCGTGAATCCCAAATCAACAATCGCTGCAGTAGTAATGCCAATTAGATCTGAAGAAACTAGTTGTTCGTTGGTTACACTTAAAATTCCCTTCCAATGTGGCTTTTTAGATGCCTCAATCAAAATATTATTAATTTCTTCAACTGAAGTTTTTCGATTGGCAACAAACGTCATGTCTGCCAAAGAAACCGTTGGAACTGGGGTTCTGATTGCCAAACCATCAAATACGCCTTTTAAATTTTTTACAACTTTTGTGACCGTAATTGCTGCTCCAGTAGAAGATGGAACCAAGCTAAGCGCCCCTGCTCTGCCTCTGCGCCAATCCTTTGCATCCGGACCATCAACAATTTTTTGTGTTGCCGTATAGGCGTGGGTTGTATTTAAAACTGCCTTTTTGATTCCAGGATTTTCTGACAAAACTGCCATTACTGGCGCAACTGCATTGGTTGTGCAAGAACCGTTAGAGGTAATTACCACTTTTTCCATGTCCTTCTCATTAATTCCCAAAAGTACAGTTCCACCTAATTTGAAACTTTCGTCGTCATCTTTTGATGGCGCAGTAATCACCACCCTTTTTGCGCCGGCTTTGATGTGTGCAGAACTCCCTTCAAATGAATCAAAAAATCCTGTTGCTTCAACAACCACATCCACTCCCAATTTCGCCCAAGGCAATTTCATTGGGTCTTTTTCTTGGAAAAAATCAATTTTTTGATTATCAATAATTAACTTTTTTTGTTTTAAATCAACACTAACTTTGTGGTCGTATGCACCATAAACACTGTCGTGTTTTAAAAGATAGGCCAAATTTTCCAAATCGGCTAAATCATTGATTGCTACGATTCTTAAATCGTTTCGTTCATGAGCTAATCTTAAAAAACTTCGACCGATTCTCCCAAACCCATTTATTGCTACTTTTGTAAACATACAATTTTTACTGTGTTAAATATTATATCTTAATTATATCACTTTTAAAGCTTTTTTATAATCGCATCAATCATTTCAATTGTGCCTACGGCGCTAGGATCGTTTCTGTCTAATTTTAGATCGTAAGTTACGTCTTTCCCTTCTTCGATCACATCTTTCCATGCATTTTCTATTTTTAAAGCGATTTTATCTTCTCCAATATGTCGCAACATCATAATTGCCGACAAAAGTGTTGCTGACGGATCGACTTTATTTAGGCCAGTATATTTCGGTGCCGAACCATGTGTGGGCTCAAAAACCGCAATCCCCTCGCCAATATTTGCTCCTGGCGCAACTCCCAATCCTCCAACCAGCCCCGCACATAAATCAGAAATTATATCACCGTACAAATTCGGCAAAACCAAAACATCAAAATTGTTTGGCCTTAAAACAAGTTGCATTGTTAAGTTGTCCACAATCACCTCTTCAAATTCAATTTCTTTATATCTTTCGGCTATTTCTCTGGCCACTTTTAAAAATAAGCCATCTGTAAATTTCATAATATTTGCCTTATGAATACAGCTGACTTTTTTACGATTATTCTCTTTCGCATATTTAAATGCGAATTCGATTATTTTTCTTGATGCTTTTTCGGAAATCGGTTTTATGCCCAAAGCAGTGCTCGGGTCAAGGTCTTTATTTGTTTTTTCTTTAATCCATTTTAATAATTCTTCGGTTTCGGGTTTCCCCTTTTCAAATTCAATTCCTGCATATAAATCCTCGCTATTTTCTCTAACAATCACGATATCAATATTGCTATATTTAGAATTAATGCCTTGATATGACTTACATGGCCTCAAACACGCATACAGGCCCAATTCCTGCCTTAGGGCCACATTCACAGAGCGAAACCCGCCGCCAATCGGGGTTGTAATCGGCCCCTTCAGGGCAACCTTGTTTCTTTTAATTGAATCCAGTGTTATGGGCGGAAGTGATGTGCCATATTTCTCAATTGATGATAACCCCGCATCCATTTCTTCCCATTCAATATTTGCGCCAGCCGCATCGATGCATTTTTTAACCGCATAAACAATTTCTGGTCCAGTTCCATCTCCAGGAATTAATGTAATTTTATGATTCATAATTATTTTTTGTTATTTAAAAATTTAAACACTTCCAGCGTAGCGATTGCGCCCTCGGAAACGGCGGTGACAACTTGGCGGAAATTATTAGAATTAGTGGTAATGTCTCCAGCAGCGAAGATACCAGCAACATTTGTTTTTTGTGCCTCGTCTACTTTAATAAAACCAAATTCATTGGTTACGATGCCTAAATCTTGCAATAAAACCGTATTGGGCACTGAACCTGCTTCAATAATTAAACCACTCGCCTCTATTTTTTTGCCATTGTCTAAAATAACTTCTTCTAACCAATCTTTGCCATTTACTTCGGTGACGTTAGCGTTGTAAATTGTTTCTATGTTTTTTAATTCTTCGACTCTCTTAACCCATAGGTCGTCGGCTCTCAATTTGTCTTTTCTGTAAACTAAATAAATTTTTTCGGCTTCTTCGGCAAGCATAACTGCGCCCATTACTGCCGCATTCGCACCTCCGACAATTACAATGTTTTTTTGTTTAAACAATGAAACACAATTTTTCGAACAATAACTTACGCCTTTTTGTTCAAATTTATCGTTGTTTTTAACCTCAATCTTTTTTGCTTCTGTGCCTAGTGCCAAAATAATTGTTTTTGTTTGATATTCGTTTTGTTCGGAGACAACCTTAAATTGATCTCCGTCTGGTAAAATTTTATTCACTCTTTCTTTGGCGATTGGCACTTCTAAATGGTTAAGGTGTTGTTCCATTTTTTCTCCCAATTCCTTACCGGTAATATTAAAGATCCCCGGATAATTTTCTACTTTGTATGCAGTATTAATTGTTCCTCCCGATGTTTCACCAATAACCAAACAATTTATGCCAAAATTTTTGGCATAAACCCCCGCCGAAACCCCCGCCGGTCCAGCACCAATAATAATTAAATCATAATTTTTCATGTTTTTATTGTAACATAAAAAACGGTCTTTTCCAACCGCTTTTTTGTCTATAAAACTTATCCCAACTCCTTGATTAGTGGATAAGTATTCTTATGGCCCATCTGTCGCCTTAAATTCATCTCGAACCTCCATCCAGAGCTTGCCCAAATGATTCTCTCCGTCTTTGTTGGGGCCCCAGCCCCAATACGAATCACGCCAAGAATCTTCAATAAGTTCCTTATCGCCTGATTCTATAAGCTTCTTTTTTACATACGCAAAAGAAGAAAAATTAGAGAACACATAAAATTCGTGCTCGTAAAAGAAAATCTGTTTGTTTGTATCGTTTCCGTGCATATTCGAAGTATAACATAAAAATTTTTATTTTGTTTTGCAGTGCCAATCACTATTGAAAATCACTTTTTCTCTTGACCGAAAACTTTGTTCTCTTCCCTTGATGCAATCTCGTGAATCTTGTCGAGCGGGAAACCTTTCCTTCCCAGGGTGGCTTCTAGTATTTCGTGAAATAAAATTCTTTTCCTTCTTCCTATAGGTATCGTGTCGTGTAAATAAATGTCGAAACCGTCAACCAAATCAGAAGCGCTAAATTCCGCAAATTCTCCATGCTCATCTAATGTCCCTTCTTTTTCCGCTTTCTGCAACTCTTCGGTATCAGTAATGATCAATAAAAATTCTACTCCGTCATATTCAAATTCATAATGGTTTTCCCATTCCAATGTATCCAAAAGTTCTAGAAGTTGATCTATTTTAATTTCTGGTAATTGTATGTTCTCTTGTTTTTCCATAAATTTACATTAGTTGTATAAATGCTTTTTGATTTGCTTAATTGTCCACACTTTTATTCTATCAAAAAATCGCCTTGATGAAAAGACGATTTTTTTGTTTAAATTTGATATGGGACTAATCTTTCACTTCAATCCCCATGTTCTTCGCTGTGCCTTCGATGATTTTCATTGCTGCTTCGATGTCATTGGCATTCAAGTCTTCCATTTTTATTTCAGCGATTTCTCTAACTTGTGCTTTGGTAACTTTTCCAACCTTATCTTTTTGTGGAACGCCAGAACCCTTTTCAACCCCCGCTGCCTTTTTCAATAAATCAGCTGCTGGCGGAGTTTTTAATACAAAACTAAACGTTCTATCGGTAAAAATTGTGATTTCTGCAGGAATTACGTTTCCCATTTTTGCTTTTGTGGCTTCATTAAATTTTCCACAAAAATCTTGAAGATTTAATCCGTGTGGACCCAAAACCGTACCCACTGGTGGAGCTGGTGTCGCACCTCCGGCGGGAAGTTGAATTTTAATAATTGTCTTTATTTCTTTTGCCATTTTATATTTTTTTTACTTGCAAGAAATCTAACTCGACTGGAGTTTCTCTACCAAACATATTTACTAAAACTTTAATTTTTCCTTTACTCTGATCCACTTCATTGATCTTTCCTTCCATATCTTTAAATGGTCCATCAGATATTTTAACGATATCGCCAACACTAACATCTATTTTGTAGGTTGGTTCTTCTTTTGTCTCTGCTTTCAATATTTTTGTGATTTCTTCATCAGAAACTGGCACAGGAGTAATTCCCGAACCAATAAAACCGGTAACTCGGGGCGTGTTTCTAACAACATACCACGAATCGTCAGTTACAATCATTTCAACAAAAACATAGTTTGGAAAAAACTTTTCTTCAATTGTCTGCCTTTTCCCACCCCTTATTTTGATTTTCTTTTCTTTTGGAACGACAACATTAAAAATTTTATCTTCCATTTTTAAGGATTCAATTCTTTGTTTTAAATTAAAAGCTACCGTGTCTTCAGACGCAGGATAGGTATGAATCGCATACCAACGTCTCTCGCCTGTTGTTTCTTGTTTCGGCATGTTTTATAAGAGAAAATTACTAACTAAAAAAGTAAATATAAAATCGAAACCACCCAAAAATAACGCCACGCTCAAACTCAAACCAATAACAATCAATGTGTATTTGATGGTTTCTTGTTTGGTGGGCATGTTTACTTTTTTTAATTCCACCTTAACCTCTTTTAGATAATTGGTTAATTTGCTTAAAATACTCATGGTTTTTAAAATGGCCAAAGGGCCATCTTAATTAAAGATAGCTTTTTTTAAACTAAATGTCAAGATTCTTCACGCTCTTGGCGTGGGTCTGAATAAATTTCTTGCGTGGAGCAACTTCCGTGCCCATTAAAATGTCAAATGTTCTATCTGCTTCTTCGGCATCGGCAATACTTACTTTTAGCATCGTTCTTTTGGCTGGATCCATAGTTGTGTCCCATAATTCTTCTGCATTCATTTCTCCAAGACCCTTATATCTCTGAACAGCGATTCCTTTTTCATCTCCGCCTTTATCTTTGGCCATTTTTTGTACTGCACTATTTCTTTCTTCTTCGTTATAAACATAAATCGATTCTTTTCCTTTCTGAACTTTAAATAATGGAGGTTGAGCAATATATAAATATCCCGCTTCGATTATTTGTGGAAAGTATCTATAAAATAAAGTTAAAAGCAGAGTTCGAATATGTGCGCCGTCAACATCGGCATCGGTCATAATTACAACTTTATGATATCTAATTTTTGACAGATCAAATTCTTCGGCAATTGCTGTTCCCAACGAAACAATCAATGTTTTTACTTCTTTGTTTTCTAAAATTTTATCCAAACGGGTTCTTTCAACATTTAAAATCTTCCCCCGCAAAGGTAGAATTGCTTGAAACCTTCTATCTCTACCCTGTTTTGCTGAGCCACCTGCGGATTCTCCCTCGACAATAAACAATTCTGATTCTTCTGGTTCTTTTGATGAACAGTCGGTAAGTTTTCCCGGAAGAGTCATCCCATCTAAAATACCTTTACGGATGACTGTATCTCTTGCGGCTCTTGCGGCTTTTCTTGCTTTTTGTGCCAAAATACATTTTCCTAAAATCGATTTTGCATCGTTGGGATTTTTTTCAAGCCACTCTTGAAAAGCATCAGCAAATACTGTCTCAACAATTGTTCTCGCTTCTGGATTACCCAATTTTGCCTTTGTTTGACCTTCAAATTGAGGTTCTGGCAACTTAACACTGATAACCGCAGTTAATCCATCTCTAACGTCGTCACCACTTAAATTGGCTTCGTCTCCTTTCAAAAACCCATTTTTTCTTGAATAGTCATTCAAGGCACGAGTTAATGCCGATCTAAATCCAGTCGAATGCATTCCGCCTTCTCCTGTATGAATATTGTTTGCGAAACTAATTTCAAGCGGTTGAATATCTTCAGTATATTGAATAGCTACCTCAACCAACATATTATCTTTTTCTCTTTCAACATAAAAAATATTTGGGTGAATAACCTTTTGGTTTCTATTTAAATGTTTAATGTATGCAGTTAGTCCGCCTTCAAAATAAAATGTGTGTGTACGAAAACCATTTTTAATTTTTTCGCCATCCTCTTCTCTTTTGTCGGCAACAATTATTTTAACCCCCTTAGTAAGATATGCTTGCTGTCTCAGGTGATCTAAAATTGTATTCCAATTAAATTTTGTGACTGAAAATATTTCTGGGTCTGGTTCAAAAATAATATTAGTTCCGGATCCTTCGCATTTTTCTGATTTAATAACTTTCGTTTTTGGAATCCCTTTTGCATATTCTTGCGTATAAACATATCCTCCACGACAAATTTCTGCTCTCATAAAACGAGATAAAGCGCAGACGACAGAAACGCCTACGCCGTGAAGACCTCCGGCAATTTTATATGATTGTCCACCAAATTTACCTCCAGCATGAAGTGTGGTTAAAACAGTTTCTAGTGCTGATTTTTTAGTTTGCGGATGAATGTCAACTGGAATACCACGACCATTATCGGCAATCGACATTCTGTCATTGGGAAGAAGTGTTATTGCAACGTCTGTGCAATAACCTCCCATTGCCTCGTCTAAACTATTATCAACAACCTCCCAAATCAAGTGGTGCAAACCCTCTACCCCGGTTGAACCAATATACATTCCGGGTCTTTTTCTTACCGGTTCTAGTCCTTCCAAAACGTAAATATCTTTCGCATCATAACCAGTTGAACTTTGTTTTGGCGCACCCTCTTTTTTTGTTGTTTTTTTTGCCATAAAACTTACTTATTATTTAGATGTTACTATTTAGTCCGCCAGTACTTCTGCCTTTTTTTGCGCTTTAGTTATTTGGCCCGGATTGTCAAAAAAAGTAAGAAATGCTTCTGCGCGACTTTTTTCGTCTTTATTTTTATCTCCCATTTTTCCTATATCGCTACGAAGCGTATCAATGTTTACCGTTACCACATCTATTTGTTCTGGCCTGAACTCCCATAGACCTCCGTCTAAAATAATTATATTTTCTAAAATCTTTGTCATTGGTTCGGTTAGTTGCATTTCCGTATCAATTCCTTTTGTGCGATCAATTTCACCATTATCAACACCACTGGCCTCGTGTTTTTTTACGAGCCTTAATATTTCCCTTGGTTCTAATCTTTCTATCGTCAAATCTATTTTTTCCTTTTTCTTTTTTATTGTTGGATTTTCGAACCCACTTTCAATAGATTTTTTTTTCATTTTTTTATCCGCTCCTCCAGCGGTTACTAACTAGTTAATTTAAGACAAACTTTTTATCAGCAAAATAATTATAATTACAATATCGATTATTAAAATAAACTTAAATGGAATTCTGAAAAGTATTTTTATCCAATTCAATATTCCCAACAGCAAACAAAATAAAGCCAAGTAAAATAATATCAATCCCCAGACATTAGTTTCGAACGGATTCACCAAACACAGAACAATAATAAATCCCACTAAAAACACAAACGTCCAAATCAAATCTAATTTAATAAACAGCCCTTTTTTAATAGGTTTGATTTGCATATATATATTAATTTTAGCAAATTTTTTAACCTAGTGCAAATAATTTAACCCCGTTTTACGGGGCAAGATTACGCTGCGCAGCTGAAGGGATTCGAACCCTCGATCTCTTCCGTGACAGGGAAGCGCTTTAAGCCATCTAAGCTACAGCTGCATAAAAATTTTCAAAGATTGACGGCGGGTGGACTCGAACCACCGACCCCAGCCTTATGAGTGCTGTGCTCTAACCAGCTGAGCTACGCCGTCCTGTTTGCGCCGAACAAAATTGAAATGTTGCGGGGGTTGGAATTGCACCAACGATCCCCTGGTTATGGGCCAGGTGAGATACTGCTTCTCTACCCCGCGTCAAATGCGGTTAATGACCGCGATAATAGACATAATAACACAAATTTTAAAAAAAGCAAACTATAACATTTCTAGTTCTTCTAGCCCTTTTTTATAGGCAATTAAACTATATGCCGTGTCTTCTCTGGTTAATTTAAAACTAGAGTTATCAATGATTTGGTTTTTAACTCTTCTGGCTTTTTTGATTTCATCTATATTGCTAAGATCCCTTTCTGCTCCGTATCCTAGTATCTTTAAAGATTCGTCGTAAATGTTATCTGCTTCTAAGATTGCCAATCTATAATTTGCCTCGACTCCAGAATTAAACCTTCTTTCTATTTTTATCCATCTTTTAAACATTTTCTTTTTGGGTGCTTTGTTTTTCTTTGCTTGACTCACCGCCTTACCCAGTGTCGTTGACTTCGCGAAAACATATATTATTATCAATAATAATATTAAACTCACAATAAAAGAAATTGTTTTAAGGGTAAAAACAAGTTCCTTAAATTGATATGATTTAAAATAATTTATAACGCTTGCGCCGAGGTCAATCCAAGCAAATTTTGCTTGGGCTAAAAAATTATTACCGTTATTTTTTGCAAAATTACTACCAGCATCATAAGTGACACTAGTGGTAACAGTGGTAGCAAATGCTAAATTATTTAGAAATTTTATTGAAAATTTCTGCGATTTCAAAAATAAATTCATCATAAAATTGTGGTCCAATTATTTGTAAACCAATCGGCATTTTATCGACCTCTCCACGGGGCACAGAAATTGCTGGCAACCCAGCCAAAGACGCTGGGGTTGTATAAATATCAGATAAATACATTGATAAGGGGTCTTTCTTGTCACCAATTTTAAATGCTGGCGTAGGTGTTGTTGGTGTCAAAATTACATCAATTTCGTTAAATGCTTCATCGAATTCTTTTTTAATTAGTGCGCGCACTTTTTGAGCTTTATTGTAATATGCGTCACGATAGCCCGCCGATAAAACGTATGTTCCTAAAATTATTCTCCTTCTTGGTTCATCGCCAAATCCCTTTGCGCGGGTTTTTAGGTAGCTTTCCAAAAGATTTTTTTCCTTAACCGAATAGCCATATTTAATGCCATCAAATCTTGCTAAATTAGCACTAACTTCTGCCGGCATAATAATATAATAAACCGCCAAGGCATAATCGGTTGAAGGCAGACTTATTTCTTTTATTTCTGCTCCGTTTTTTTTAAACACCTCTATCGCTTCTTCTATTTTTGCCCTTACGTTTTTGTCTATCCCTTCTCCAAAATATTCCTTCGGCACTCCTATGCGTAAATTTTGAATTTTTGCTTGCCCGCCGAAGCCTTGGCGTAGGCGGGAATTTTCTACCGTTGTTGAATCCATTTCGTCTCTTCCTTTTATGGTGTCGAAAATTAATTTTGCATCTTCTGCGGTCTTCGCAAATGTTCCAATCTGATCTAAAGACGAAGACATTGCAATCAGTCCATATCGAGAAACAGCACCATAACTTGGTTTGTACCCCACAACACCACAAAAACTCGCCGGCTGACGAACCGATCCGCCCGTATCCGACCCCAAGGCACCCAAACAGTGATTAGCGGCAACCGCTGCCGCCGAACCGCCAGAAGAACCTCCCGGAACTCGCGTTTTATCAATTGGGTTTTTCACAACCCCGTATGCAGAATTTTCTGTTGAAGAACCCATTGCAAATTCATCTAAATTTGTTTTACCAATAATTATTGCTCCGGCTTCTTTTAATTTTTTAATTACTGTTGCATCGTAAGTTGCTTCGTAATTTTCTAAAATTTTTGATCCAGCAGTACATTTATGGTCCTCAACCAAAATATTGTCTTTAATTGCAATTGGAATCCCTTCCAACCCTTCTATCTTCTCTCCTCTTTCAATTTTGTCATCAATTTTTTTTGCCTGCTCTAGCGCTAATTTGTCTGTAACTTCTAAAAAATTATTTATTTCTTTGTTGTCTTTTTCTATTTTATCTAAATATGCCCGTACTAATTCAGTGCAAGTAAATTCTTTTTTTATCATCCCCTTTCTGGCAGATTCAATTGTTAGCTTGGATATGTCCATGTTATGTAGCGAGAATTGTTTATATAAAAGTCCGCATCGCAGACCGACCGCAGTCGGTCGAGATAGAGTGGGATTTTTTTATTAAAAAAAT
>Ga0172379_10001483_pt1 | contig 46363 bp, 42 predicted proteins | sample GrowelOW334metaG_FD_119756 | JGI IMG/M metagenome (GOLD analysis project Ga0172379, IMG submission 119756) | Groundwater microbial communities from an aquifer near a municipal landfill in Southern Ontario, Canada - Groundwater well OW334 metaG | ecosystem: Environmental > Aquatic > Deep...
CTGGAGTTCATTGCTGGTGCGCAGCTCATCATCCATAACGCACCGTTCGATATCGGCTTCTTGAATGCTGAGCTGACATTGGCTGGATTACCGCCCTTGAGCAATCCTGTAATCGATACCCTGAAGGTCGCCAAAGAGCTGCATCCAGGTAAAAAGAATAACCTCAACGCCTTGTGTGACCGCTATTTCATCGACAACTCGCACCGCACCTTGCATGGCGCTCTGTTGGATACCGAGCTGCTAGCCGAGGTCTATTTGGGGATGACGCGCGGGCAGGAGAGTCTGCTCGGCGAAGAATCTTCGGCGGAAGATGGTGTGCAATTCAATGCCGATGGTGAAGCCATCCATCTCAGCGTGCGTGTATTGGCGGCGAGTGAGGAAGAGCTGGCTCTGCATGAAGCGCAGATGAACGACATCGACAAAGCCAGCAAGGGCGCTTGTATGTGGAAGCGCCTATCCAGCACCCAAGCTCAATGACAAAAAAAGAAAGCGTCGTGGCTACATTCGATGTGATCGTCATCGGTGCAGGTGCGGCAGGCATGATGTGCGCCCTGACCGCGGCCCAGCGCGGTCGCAAGGTCGTGATAATCGATCACTACGCCAAGCTGGCCGAGAAGATCCGCATCTCGGGTGGTGGGCGTTGCAACTTCACCAACCTCAATACCAAGCCTGACAATTACCTGTCACATAACCCGCACTTCTGCCGCTCGGCCTTGTCGCGTTACACGCCGCAACATTTCATCGCTCTATTGGATAAGCATGGCATCGGCTATCACGAGAAGACCTTGGGGCAATTGTTCTGCGACGACGGTTCCGAAGCCATCATCAGCATGCTCAAAAAAGAGTGTGACGATGCGGGCGTGAAATGGATGCGACCTTGCGAAGTGGGCGAGATACGTCGCAGCACGAGATTCACCGTGATGACTTCGCGCGGTTTGCTTGAAGCAGGATCACTGGTCATTGCCACAGGCGGCTTGTCCATCCCCAAAATCGGTGCGACACCATTCGGCTACAAAGTCGCCGAGCAGTTCGCTTTACCCATGACCAAGCTCAAGCCGGGGCTGGTGCCGCTCACTTTCCATCCCGAAGAATGGGCTGCTTATGCCGACCTGACCGGTGCTTCTTTGGATGCGGTAGTCAGTTTCGGAAAACAGCGTTTCCGCGAGAACTTGCTGTTCACCCATCGCGGCTTGAGTGGCCCAGCCATCTTGCAGATATCGTCTTACTGGGAGGCAGGTCAGCCGCTATGCATCGACTTACTACCCGACTTGGATATGCGCGAAGTATTCATCGAGCAGGCTAAGAGCAAGCTATTGTTGAGCAACTTCCTTGCGCAATACTTACCGAAAAAGCTGGCAGATATCGTCGCTACGCAATGGATCGCCGAGAACAAACCTCTCAACCAATATTCGCCCAAGGCGCTGGCTGCGCTCGCTGACCGCTTGAAAAACTGGCAAGTCACCCCCACTGGTACGATGGGCTACAGCAAAGCCGAAGTGACTTGCGGCGGCGTGGATACCAAAGCGCTGTCATCAAAAACGATGGAAAGTACTGAAGTGACTGGCCTCTATTTCGTGGGAGAGGTGATGGATGTGACAGGTCAGTTGGGCGGTTATAATTTTCAGTGGGCGTGGGCTTCCGGCTATGCCGCTGGTTGTGCGGTTTGAACAATTAAAAGAAGGAGATTTGAAGATGCGTATCTTGTGGATTGCACTATTGACCATGTTGTTGAGCGGTTGCGGCTACAACGACTTCCAAGCCAAAGACGAACAAGTGAAAGCGGATTGGGCGGAAGTGTTGAACCAATACCAGCGTCGCTTCGACCTCATCCCCAATCTGGTTAATACCGTCAAAGGGTATGCCCAGCAAGAGAAGGACGTACTCATCGGCGTGACTGAGGCGCGTGCCAAGGTCGGCACCATCCAGGCGACCCCCGAACTGATCAAGGATGCGCAAGCGTTCAAGCAGTTCCAAGCCGCACAAGGTGAGCTGACACAGGCCTTGAGCAAACTGATGATGGTCACCGAGAACTACCCTCAGTTAAAGTCCGATGCCATCTTCCGCGATCTGCAAGCGCAACTGGAAGGCACAGAGAACCGTATCACCGTGGCACGTAAGCGCTACATCGACGGTGTGAAGGAATACAACGTGTTGGCACGTTCCTTCCCGACCAACTTGACCGCGATGATGTTCAGTTATGAGGTCAAACCGTCCTTCACGGTGGAAGACGAGAAGGCGGTATCAACTGCACCTAAAGTCGATTTCGGCGCACCTGCTGCTCCTGCCAAGTAATTTGCGATGAAGCGCCTTGGGTGGCTCTGGCTGTTGCTTGCGTCGTTCCTGTTGGGAACGGCGCAGGCTGAAGTCGCCATCCCGCCACTGAAGCAACGTGTCACCGATCTAACATCGACGCTCGATGCCAATCAAACCCAAACCTTAGAAGCCAAACTCGCCGCCTTTGAGAAGACCAAAGGCTCGCAGATCGCCATTCTCGTATTACCCACCACACAACCCGAAGTCATCGAACAGTTCGCTATCCGCGTGGTCGAGGCATGGAAGCTAGGGCGCAAGGGCGTGGATGATGGGGTTTTGCTGCTTATCGCCAAAGACGATCGCAAGTTGCGTATCGAGGTTGGCTACGGCTTAGAGGGCGCGCTCAACGATGCGACGGCGAAGCGGATCGTTGCAGAAGTCATCGGTCCGGCTTTCAAGCAGGGGGATTTCTACGGTGGTATCGATGCTGGAGTAACCGCCATCATCAAAGTCATCGACGGTGAACCGTTGCCACCACCAGCATCTGGCGCGCAAGCTCAGGGTTCGGACTCTGATAGCCTGAGCAATCTTCTTGGTATCGGCTTCGTCATCTTCATGATGGGCAACATCATCCTACGTCAGATGTTGGGGCGTCTACCCAGCGGGCTTCTCGTCGGCGGTGCTATCGGTGCCATCGCTTGGTTCATGTTGCTGTCGCTGGGTATCGCCGTAATCGTCGGTGTGATTGCATTCATCCTCTCCTTGATATTCGGCTCGAATTCGGGTGGTTCTAGCCTGCCTGTAGGTTGGGGTGGAGGCGGGGGTGGATGGGGAAGCAGCGGCGGAAGTGATAGTTGGGGCGGTGGTGGAGGCGGTAGTTTCGGAGGCGGCGGCGCCTCGGGAGATTGGTAATGGATTTCAAACGTGTCATCAAGCATCTGTCCGTTAGCGAAGCCACAGTGCGTCGTCATTTCCCCCGCGCTGCTTTGGATAACATCGAACGAGCCATCGCCGAGGTGGAGCAGCGATGCTCGGGACAAGTGCGCTTCGCGGTCGAGCATGCCTTGGACTGGAAGCCCCTCATGGCTGGGCAGACCGCGCGAGAACGCGCCATCGAGGTGTTCACCGACCTGCATGTGTGGGACACCGAGCACAATAACGGCGTGCTGATCTACCTGTTGTTGGCGGATCGTGATGTCGAGATCGTTGCCGACCGTGGTATCCATGCCAAGCTAGGTCAGTCTGTGTGGGAATCCATCTGCAAACAAATGGAATCTGCATTCCGCCAAGGCGATTTCGAACAAGGTGTCATCGAGGGTGTCAATAGCGTGGGCAAGCACTTAGCAGAACATTATCCCCAAGTTGGAAGCAAGACCAACGAGTTGCCAGACCGCCCTGTGTTGATGTGAAACCGTGAGCATAGAGACCGAACTCAAGCTCCACATCTCGCCCGAGCATCTACAGCGCTTGAAGCGCCACCCCTTTCTTCGGTCACTCACGAGTGATCGCGCCAAAACGCAAAAGCTCTACAGCATCTATTACGACACGCCAGACTTGGCACTGCGTCGACATGCGATGGCCTTGAGATTGCGTAGCGTCGGCAAACAGTGGATACAGACGCTGAAGGGCGGCGGGCAGGTGAGCGCTGGGCTGCATCAGCGCAACGAATGGGAAGCCCCTGTTCCTTCGGAGCGATTGGATTTCGACGTACTCAAGGCTTCCGGCGGTCAATTACCACACGGCGTGCGTCACCATCTGCAACCCGTGTTCGTCACCGATTTCTCGCGCAATATCCGCTTGCTGAGATATGAAGGGGCAGAGATCGAACTGTGCTTGGACAGCGGAGAGATACGTGCAGGGCACGCATCGCACACCATCTCCGAAGTGGAGTTGGAACTCAAATCAGGCGAGCCAGTGCAATTGTTCAAGCTGGCCTTGGCCTTGCTCGATATCGTCAACATGCATGTCGAGCATACGAGCAAGGCAGAGTATGGGTACCAACTGTTTTCTGCTACCAAATCCTCCGCTCATAAAGGCAGATTCTCCGCGCTGAAGAAAGCTCAATCCATTGAGGATGCGATGCGATGTCTCATGGGCGATTGCCTAGCCCATATCCAATCCAATGTGCCCGGCGCCTTGCTCAATCTGGATGATGAATATCTGCATCAGTTGCGTATCGGTCTGCGCCGTTTGCGAGTGTTGCTTTCTGTCGCTATACGTTCCCAGACTGATACTGAGTTAGTCGCCTTACGTCAGCAGGTGCGTGAGCTATCCGTAGGGTTGGGGATGTCGCGCGACTGGGACGTGTTCGTCGGCCAAACCTTGATTCCAATCTGTGCACGTTTTCCCGAGCAGGATGGCTTACGAGCGCTGCTAAAAGTCGGTGAGAGAAAGCGTAAAGACCAGCATAAGCAGGTGGTTGAGCAGCTTGGCTCGACCGATCTTCAACGCATGTTCTTACGTTTTGGTGCTTGGTTGCACTCCGAACAAGCTACGACCTCTCGTTCCACATTGGAAATATTTATATCAAAGACCCTAAAAAAACGCCTCAAAACTGTCGTTAACTGCGGAGAGGCATTGCAGGCAGGGGATACGGAGCGATTGCATCACTTGCGCATCGCGTGCAAGAAATTGCGATATAGCATCGAGATGTTCGATTCATTGTTCGATAGCGAGAAAAGCAGGGCTTATCTGGGTGTGCTAGCTGATTTGCAGGATGTGCTTGGAAGGTTTAATGACAACACCGTAGCTCATCGATTGGCGAACTCACTGGATAGCAGGTCTAGACATGAAGTCATCGCGCTTATCCACAAAGAACTGCAACGCAATGCGAATGGTTTGAAAGCTGAATTCATTAAAGCTTGGCAACGTTTCGTGGGATTGAAAAATAGTTGGGAATGAATCACTCATAAAGAAAGATGATGAGAATGGCCAAGAAGAACACACCGTTACGTATCCCTGTCACTCAAGGCTTAAAAGACATCTATGCGATGGATATGCTGCTTCCCTACGAGGCGGCTTGCGAAGGACGTTTCAGCGTCACCGCCTTTGCACGTCTCGCCATGGCTATCTCTGTCATACGTTGCGCACTCGTGCATAAGAACACACAGATCCTCAACGCAGTCGAAACGCTGGATGAAGCGATCATCACTCTGACCACGATTCGAAACAGGGGCGATGCGACGGATGTTTGGGAGATCACTGAAACTGAACGTCCCAGCATCGCTAGGGGTATCCAAGTGGCGGAAGAGTGTATTGGGGTACTGGATGTCGCCCTTCTTGAAAAAATGGCAGCGACTTTATTCGAAGTGACGGCCAAGGGAATAGATACATCTCTGCCAGCGTCCTAGGCACTACTTAAGCATCGCCTTCAATCTCGCCAACTTATCCATCCCTTCCGCCTTGCTAACTGTAGGCGCATCCCCAACCTTCACTATCCCAGCGAATTCGATGTCAGCCTGAGGCAACTCGGCGATGAAACGGCTGGGGTCACAGGCGGCATGTTCTTTGCCGCGCTTGCGTTTACTGCAATAGCTGATCTGAAGGGAACGTTGCGCGCGTGTGATGCCGACGTACATCAGGCGGCGTTCCTCCTCGATCTGATCAGGCGATTCGCTGCGCTCGTGCGGCAGGATGCCTTCTTCTACCCCCACCAAGAACACATGACCGTATTCCAATCCTTTGGCTGCATGCAGGGTGGAGAGTGATACGGCATCGGTCTCCTGATCGCGCGATTCGAGCAGGTTGAGTAGGGCGATGAGTTGCGACATGGCGATGAGTGTCTTGTCGTCAGCTTCCGATTTGCGATTCATCCAGCCGACGAAATCGCTCACGTTCTTCCATTTGTTTTCTGCCTGACGCGGCTCGTGGCTGTCGAACAACCACGCTTCATAATCGATGGCGGAGAGCAGATCGGCCATCACTTGATTGCAAGGTTCTTTCTCCGCTCTCGCTTGCATCCTGTTGATGAAGTTACAGAAAGTCAGCAAGTCTTCTAGTTGTCGTGGCTGCAACTGATGCGCGACTGCTGGCTCGAACGCGGCCTCGAACAAGCTGATGTGACGTGATGCCGCGTGGGCTGCCAATTTCTCCAAGGTGGTGTTGCCGATACCGCGCTTGGGGGTCGTACTCGCACGGATGAATGCAGGATCATCGTCTGGATTGGCGATGAGGCGCAGGTAGGCGGTCAGGTCTTTGATCTCGGCATGGTCGAAGAATGAGGTACCGCCACTCACCGTGTAAGGCACTTTATGGGTGCGCAACTGTTCTTCGAACACGCGCGACAGATGGTTACTACGGTAGAGGATCGCGTAATCGGCGAAGCGGGTTCGGTGTTCGAACTTGTGGGCGAGCAAACGTAGCACCACGGATTCGGCCTCGTTCTCATCGTCCTTGGCGGCGAAGACACGCACGGGATCACCGGGGCCGTGTTCGCTCCACAGGTTCTTCTCGAACAGCTTGGTGTTGTTCTTGATGACGTGGTTGGCACTTTGCAGGATGCGCTGTGAGGAGCGGTAGTTCTGCTCCAACTTGATGACGCGCAGGTTGGGATAGTCCGCTTGTAGATTGTGTAGGTTGGCCGTACTTGCACCGCGCCACGCATAGATGGCTTGGTCGTCATCGCCCACCACGGTGAGTGCGGCACGGTCTCCTGCCAGCAACTTCATCATCTGATACTGGCAGTCGTTGGTGTCTTGGTATTCGTCGATGAGCAGATAGCGGAAACGCTGTTGCCAACGTTGCAATGCTTCTGGGTGGTTCTTGAATAGTTCCACTGGCAGACGGATGAGGTCGTCGAAATCCACGGCTTGATAGGCACGTAAAGTCTCTTGATAGCGTCCGTAAAGTAGGGCGTGGCGTTGCTGCTCTTCGTTCTCGGCCAAACTGGTCGCCGCTTCTGGTGATAGAAAAGCTGCCTTCCAATTCGACATCACGCTCTGCGCGGTACGAATCTCTTGCTTGTCTGGGCTGCCCAACAATTCACTGACGATCTTGCCCGTATCGGCACTATCGAAGATGGAGAACTGTTTCTTGTAACCCAGTAGCGGCGCTTCCTCGCGTAACAGGTTCATCCCCAACGCATGGAAGGTGCTGATGGTCATGCCTTTGGCTGCATTACCGGGCAGCAGCTTGCCCACACGTTCGCGCATCTCGTTCGCTGCTTTGTTGGTGAAGGTGATGGCGGCGACATTGCGTGCCGCATAGCCGCACTCGTTCACCAGATAAGCCAGCTTATGTGTGATGACTCCCGTCTTGCCACTGCCTGCGCCTGCCAGCACGAGCAGGGGGGAGCCTAGGTATTTGACTGCTTCGCGTTGTGTGGGATTGAGTTTACTGAGCATGTTTGAAACTTGGACCGGTACGACCGGAACTTACGATGACTACTGGATGATTAGGAATATCAGGCGCTGAAGAGTGTGACACATCCACCCATAACAACAGCTGCACCTGAGTGGCGCAACCATTGAGCATGACCGACCTTCTGAAATGCGATGGCTAGTCCGATACCGGTAAGGTGTAGCAAGGCAGTTGAAGTGATGAAGCCTCCCGCATAGGTCAATGTGTCGCTACTCGCAGGCATCTCTGATCCATGAGCGAATCCGTGAAAGATGGCGAATATCCCAACGATGATCGCACTCAATAGGATCGGCAACCTGACCGCAGCGGCGATCAGCAAACCCAGCACCAAGATAGAGAGCGTGATGCCGCTTTCGATGAAGGGAAGTGGGGCGATGAACATCGATAAGATACTGCTCATCGCCATGACAGAAACGAAACTGAGAGGAACCATCCAAGTCGCGCGACCACCCAATTGTGCCGCCCACAGACCAACGGCAATCATAGCCACCAAGTGGTCGAATCCGCTGAAAGGGTGGGCGAATCCAGACAGCACTCCATGTGCCTCACTCCCTGTGTGAGCGAGGGCGAGTGATGAAGTGAAAAGGTAGGTTATTGCCCAGAAAATCGAGATTCGCTGCGAATATTGTTTCATAATGCTGACACACGCCTTAGTTAGTCTACGTACAACTTCAAGCTGAACGCCGCATATGGTACACGAAGCAGTTTCACCTTCCCCAAGATTCCTAGAACCTAAAGACTTGTCTTTTTTGCAGCAGGTGATAGGCCATCATGCGAACGATCCCACCAAGCTGTTACAGATATTGCGGGAAGTCCAAGAACGCCTTGGTTTCATACCGAATCCGGCCGTTTCTTTCATTGCAGAGGCACTGAATATCCCGCGCAACCGTATCGAAAGCGTCGCCTCGTTCTATTCTTTCCTGCACCTGAAGTCACAAGGTACCTACCGCGTCCTGTTCTCAGACAACATCACCGACCGCATGTTGGGTAGCCAGACCTTGATGGAGCGCATGTGCCAACAACTATGGGCGCAACCGGGCAAGGTATCGGAAGATGGCTTACTCAGTATCGGCACCACCTCTTGTACGGGGATGTGTGACCAAGGGCCTGCCATGCTCGTCAACGAGCGTGCGATCACCAAGCTCACCCATCAACGCATCCAAGAGATCGGCCAACTCATTCGCAATCGCACTCCCTTGAGCGATTGGCCTGACGACTTCTTCCACGTCGAAGACAACATCCATCGTGCTGGACTGCTTCTCGGCAACACGCTGGCCTATGGTGAAGTGTTACGTGCGGGAGTGGCTTTGGGTGGTGCTGCCATCGTAGATGCCGTCAAACGTTCTGGCCTGCGTGGTCGCGGTGGTGCTGGTTATCCCACGGGTTTGAAATGGGAAGCATGCCGCAACGCGCAAGGCAAACAGCACTACGTGGTATGCAATGCAGATGAAGGCGAACCGGGTACGTTCAAAGACCGCGTATTGCTGACCCGTCAGGCTGATCTGGTCTTTGAAGGCATGACCTTGTGTGCCTTAGCGGTCGGCGCCCATAAAGGTTTCCTCTATCTGCGCGGTGAATATCGCTATCTGCTCGACCACTTGTTGGGCGTTTTGCAACGTCGTCGAGACAGTGATCTGCTGGGGAGTGACATCTTAGGCATCGAGGGCTTCGATTTCGACATCGAGATACACCTTGGCGCGGGTGCTTATATCTGTGGTGAGGAATCGGCACTCATCGAATCACTCGAAGGCGAACGTGGTGTGCCGCGTAACCGTCCGCCGTTCCCTGTGACGCATGGCTACCTGCAACAACCGACCGCCGTCGATAACGTCGAGACCTTCTGCCAAGCAGCGATGGCGATCCACATGGGGGCTGACAAGTACAGCGCCATCGGCACTGCCCAATCCACAGGCAGCAAACTCATCTCGGTATCGGGTGATTGTCCACGCCCAGGTATCTACGAATATCCATTTGGTGTCTCGGTGCAAGAGATCCTCAACGACTGCGGTGCGGTGAACACTAGAGCAGTACAGATCAGCGGGCCATCCGGCATCTGTATTGGGGAGCACGAGTTTTCTCGCAAGTTGGGATTCGAAGATCTGCCGACCGCAGGTGCATTCATGGTGTTCGACGACAGTCGCGACATGTTCGAGGTGGCGCGCAACTTCGTGCATTTCTTCGCGCATGAGAGCTGCGGCTTCTGCACCCCATGCCGCGTCGGAACATCCATGCTGAAGCAGACCATGGACAAGATCGCCGCAGGGCAGGGGACGCACTATGACCTAGCCGAGGTCGAGAATCTTGATCACGTGCTACAGACCACATCCCACTGTGGGCTTGGAAGAACAGCCTGTAATCCCGTGCTGCATACACTCAAACATTTCCGCCCAGCGTACGAGAGCCGACTCAAATCACTCTCTTTCAAACCCGCCTTCGACCTTGATGGTGCGTTGGCCAGAGCAAGACAGATGACAGGACGTGATGATGCGGGCGCACATCTGAAGGAAAACGAATGAGCGACACCTTCCAACTCGACGGCAAACCTGTGGTTTTCGAAACAGGGCAGACCGTGATGCAGGCTGCATTGGCGGCGGGGCATTACATCCCGCATCTGTGCTACCACCCAGAATTCAAACCACATGGCAGCTGCAAGCTGTGTACCGTCAAGGTCAATGGCCGCACTGCAGCCTCCTGCACCATGCCTGCTGAGGCAGGGCTGGAAGTGGAAAGCGACATCGAAGAATTGAATGCCCTGCGCCGTACCTTGGTACAGATGCTGTTCGCCGAAGGTAACCATTTCTGTCCATCGTGTGAGAAGAGCGGCAACTGTGTGTTGCAGGCCTTGGGCTATGACCTTGAAGTACATAGCGCGGGCTTCCGTCATCAGTTCCCAGACCGTCCGCTTGATGCCTCGCATCCGGACATTCTGCTCGACTTCAATCGTTGCATCTTGTGTGAGTTGTGCGTGAATGCCTCGGCCGAGGTGGATGGCAAGCACGTTTTCGCCTTGGCTGGACGGGGCAATAGCAAACACCTCATCGTCAATGCCGAGTCGGGCTTACTCAAAGACACCAACATCTCGCTCACTGACAAGGCGATGAGTGTGTGCCCGGTCGGCGTCATCATCAAAAAAGGTGTCGGCTTCAGCACCCCCATTGGTGAGCGTCGTTACGACCAACGCCCCATCAGCCAACAAGCCTTGGATGATGCACCCCGTCCTCCAGCAGGAGGTGCGCATGACTGACAAGAAGAAACTGCGCATCGCAACCACCTCGCTCGCGGGGTGTTTCGGTTGCCACATGTCCATCTTGGATATCGATGAGCGTTTGTTCCCATTGCTGGAGTTGGTCGAGTTCGATCGCTCTCCCATCACCGACATCAAACATTGCGGGCCTTGCGACATCGGTATCGTCGAAGGTGGCATCTGCAATGCAGAGAACGTGCATGTGCTGCGCGAGTTCCGCACCCACTGCAAAATCCTCATCGCCATCGGCGCGTGCGCCATCAATGGTGGACTGCCCGCACAACGTAACCACCTAGACCTGAGCAGTTGCCTGACCGAGGTGTATCTCACCGAGCCGGGTCTGGTGCATGGGCACATTCCGAACGACCCTGAACTGCCGCTCCCCTTGGACAAGGTGCACCCATTACATGAAGTGGTGAAGATCGACTACTTCATCCCCGGTTGCCCCCCTTCGGCGGATGCCATCTGGAAATTCTTGACTGACCTCATCGCTGGTAAGACACCTGAATTGGGGCATGGATTGATCAAATATGACTGACATCAACTCAAAATTAGAGACTGCCGAACACCCCGAGAACCTGCGCCGCGTTGCCATCGATCCGGTATCGCGCGTGGAAGGTCACGGCAAGGTGACGCTGTTGCTGGACGAGAACGACCGCGTGCATCAAGTACGTTTGCACATCGTGGAATTCCGTGGCTTCGAGAAATTCATCCAAGGCCGTCCGTATTGGGAAGCGCCAGTGATGGTGCAGCGGTTGTGCGGTATCTGTCCGGTCAGTCACCACCTAGCAGCCTCCAAGGCGATGGACATGATCGTGGGGGCAACGCTCACACCGACGGCGGAGAAGGTGCGCCGCCTGATGCATTACGGTCAGATGTTGCAGTCGCACGCACTCCATTTTTTCCATCTGTGTTCGCCCGACTTGCTGTTCGGGTTCGATTCGGATGTGGCGAAACGCAATATCGTGGGCATCGCTGCCGCGTATCCCGATATCGCCAAACAGGGCGTGCTGTTGCGCAAGTTCGGGCAAGAGGTCATCCGCATCACGGCAGGCAAACGCATCCACGGCACAGGCTCGATCCCAGGCGGGGTGAACAAAAATGTTTCCATCGAAGAGCGGGACTATCTGCTCAAAGACGCCGATCAGATGGTGGCATGGAGTCTGGATGCGGTCGGGATCATCAAGCGATTGTTCGCATTGAACCCTGAGCTTTACAACAGCTTCGGCACTTTCCAAGCGCACACGCTGAATCTGGTGCGTGCCGATGGCGCGATGGATCTGTATCACGGTGGGTTGCGCGCGCGCGACATGAATGGCCAGACCTTGTTCGACCACTATGACTACAGCCACTATTGGGATGAGATTTTCGAGGATGTGAAGGCTTGGTCGTATATGAAGTTCCCCTTCTTGCGCAGATTAGGTGCGGAGCAGGGTTGGTATCGCGTCGGACCATTGAGCCGTGTGACGCAATGCGACTTCATCCCGTCACCCTTAGCAGAGGCCGAGCGCAAGACCTTCATCGCGCACGATGGCGGTAACGCCGCCAAAGCGACCTTGGGATTCCACTGGGCACGCATGATAGAGATGTTGCACACCGCCGAGATGATTCGTGAGTTGCTGCATGATCCAGACCTGCAAGGCACAGACCTAGTGAGCAAAGGTGAGCGGCAGGAGCGTGGCGTGGGCGTCATCGAAGCGCCGCGCGGCACGCTGATCCATCACTACAAGGTGGACGAGAACGATCAGATCGTGCGTTGCAACCTCATCGTCTCCACCACCCACAACAATCAGGCGATGAATGAAGCCATCCGTCAGGTGGCGCGCCAATTCATCGATGGCAAGAAACTCACTGAAGGTTTGCTTAATCACATCGAGGTCGCTATCCGCGCTTTCGATCCCTGCCTGTCCTGCGCCACTCACGCGCTGGGCAAGATGCCGCTAGAGGTGGAATTGCTGGGGGTGGATGGGGCTAGGGTGGATGTGTTGACGCGCAACATGGATGGCAACTACTGCTGAGGACACCATGGTCTCGCCTGTACTCATCGTTGCGATAGGGAACGAATCTCGTGGAGATGATGCGCTTGCACCATTGTTGTCGCGAAGCTTTCAGACTGAGTTCGATCACCCCGACTTCGAGTTCATCGAGGATTTTCAATTGCAGGTAGAGCACGTCACCGATCTGGTCGGACGGCAGAAGATATTGTTCCTTGATGCCGATGTCTCGTGTGACGCACCGTTCCATTTCTCAGAGATTTCGGCAGCCCAAGACAACAGCTACACCAGCCATGCAATGTCGCCTTTCGCACTGTTGCATACCTATCGGCAGGTGTACGGTGAGGATGCACCCAGCAGCTATCTGTTGCGCTTGCGGGGTTATGGTTTTGAGTTGGGGGATGGCTTGAGTGACGAGGCATCAACCAACATGGAAGCAGCTTCGCTCATCGTTCACGAATGGTTGACTGAAAATAAATCGTAGAAAAAAGCAGGAGGGATTCATGTTCCAGATTCGAATACACGGTAGAGGCGGTCAAGGCGTGGTGACGGCAACGGAGATGCTCTCTGTCGCCGCCTTTGAAGAAGGTCGTCACGCGCAGGCATTCCCCAGCTTCGGTTCAGAACGTACCGGTGCACCAGTGGTGGCGTTCTGTCGCATCGACGATAAAGAGATCCGTCTGCGCGAACCCATCATGGAGCCGGATGCGCTCATCATCCAAGACCCGACGTTGTTGCACCAGATCGACGTGTTCGCGGGTTTGAAGCATGACGGATATGTGTTGCTCAATACACATCACACCTTCGAGTCCATTGGGCTGGGTGACTTCGTCAAAGAGCGCGACCACAGACGTCTATGCACTTTGCCTGCGACACAATTGGGGCTAAAGCATGTTGGCCGTCCTATTCCCAACGTCCCTCTCATCGCAGGTTTCGCCGCACTGTCCGACATGATCAAACTCGAATCCGTCATCAAGGCCATCAACGAGAAGTTCTCTGGCAAGGTGGCAGAGGGCAATATCGCAGCTGCAACAGAAGCCTACGCGCTAGTCAAAGAGCAAATGAAGGAGCATAGCCATGCTTAAACAGACCGAAGGTTCCAAGGCTGTCGCCGAGGCGATCGCGCTGTGCCGTCCCGAAATCATCTGTGCCTACCCGATCTCGCCGCAGACACACATCGTGGAAGCCTTGGGTGAGATGGTGAAAGCGGGTGAGCTGACACCGTGCGAGTTCATCAACGTTGAGAGCGAGTTCGCTGCGATGTCGGTCGCAATCGGTTCCTCTGCTGCGGGTGCTCGTTCCTACACGGCCACCGCTTCGCAAGGCTTGCTGTTCATGGTGGAGGCGGTCTACAACGCCGCTGGTTTAGGTTTGCCCATCGTGATGACCGTGGCGAACCGCGCCATCGGCGCGCCCATCAATATTTGGAACGACCATTCCGATTCCCTCTCGCAACGCGATTCCGGCTGGATGCAATTGTTCGCCGAGACCAATCAGGAAGCGGTCGATCTGCACATCCAAGCGTTCCGCCTAGCTGAAGAATTGTCCATGCCCATCATGGTGTGTATGGACGGATTCATCCTCACTCATGCTTTCGAACGGGTGGACATCCCATCGCAAGAACAGGTGGATGCCTATCTGCCCCCGTTCGAGCCACGTCAGGTGCTCGATCCGGCAGAGCCTATGTCCATCGGTGCCATGGTCGGGCCGGAAGCGTTCATGGAAGTGAAGTACCTCGCGCATGCCAAGCAGATGCAGGCGATCGAATTGATCCCCAAGTTAGCAGATGAGTTTAAAAATATCTTCGGGCGTGACAGCGGCGGATTGATCCGCACCTACCAGATCGAAGACGCGGAGACGGTAGTCATCGCGATGGGTTCGATACTCGGAACCATCAAAGACGTGGTGGATGAGATGCGCGCCGAAGGACACAAGATCGGCGTGCTCGGCATCATCAGTTTCCGTCCGTTCCCGCTGGAGCAGGTACGAGCCGCACTGATCAAGAGCAAGCGATTCATCGTGCTGGAGAAGAGTCTCGCTGTAGGTATGGGCGGCATCGTCGCCACCAATGTGCGTATGGCCGTGACAGGTTCTGGTCTGCGCGGTTTCACCGCCATCGCTGGTCTGGGTGGACGTGCCATCCCCAAGTCGTCGCTACACAAACTTTTCCGTCAGGCTGAGAAAGAAGAATTGGAGCCAGTGACGTTCGTCGATCTGGATTGGGCCGCCGTCAACAAACAACTGGAGCGCGAGAAACAGACTAGGCGCTCCGGTCCCATCGCTGAGAACATGCTGCACGATAAAGGTATCGTCGGCGTGTCTGCGAAATTCGGTTGAGGAGAAACACCATGTCATTTCAACCCGTCAAGTTCTACCAAACCGGCACGCTCACTGTTGGCAACCGTCTGCTCGCGCAAGATGAGCGCAGCGTTCAGGCCAACCAGATGCGGAGCAACTCCATCAATTCTGGTCACCGCGCCTGCCAAGGTTGCGGCGAAGCACTCGGTGCACGTTATGCCATCGATGCTGCGATGGCAGAGAGCAACGGTCAGCTGATCGCAGCGAATGCCACCGGCTGTCTCGAAGTCTTTTCAACACCCTATCCCGAATCCTCATGGCAATTGCCGTGGATACACTCGCTGTTCGGCAATGCACCTGCAGTCGCCACCGGTATCGCGGCGGCGATGAAGGTGAAAGGACGCAATGATGTGCGCGTGGTGGCGCAGGGCGGCGATGGCGGCACGACCGATATCGGTTTCGGCTGTCTATCCGGTATGTTCGAGCGCAACGATGATGTGCTGTACATCTGCTACGATAATCAAGGCTATATGAACACTGGGGTGCAACGCTCCTCAGCCACACCACCCGCCGCACGTACTGCAACCACCATGCCGGTGGGACCTGAGCCTGGCAACGTGTTCGGTCAAGGTAAGAACGTGCCCGAGATCGCCATGGCACACAACATCCCGTATGTGGCGACGGCGACGGTGGCCGATCTGCGCGACCTCGAATACAAAGTGCGCAAAGCGATGCAGATGCGCGGAGCGCGTTACATCCAAATATTCGTGCCGTGTCCACTAGGTTGGGGGGCTGCTTCACACGACACCATCCGCTTGGCACGCTTGGCCAAAGAGACGGGAATGTTCCCCGTGTTCGAGGCTGAACATGGCGAAGTGACGAGTGTGCTCAAGATACGCAACAAGGTGGCGGTCGAGGAATATCTGAAACCGCAAAAACGATTTGCGCACCTGTTCGGCAAGCATGCTCATCCCGAGACCGTGGCACGCTTGCAGGCGATCGCTGATCGCAACATCCGCAAGTACGGATTGCTGAGTGAGGGAGATAAATAAAATGCAAAAACCATTTGCCATCACCCTCAAACCAGGGACCTCACTAGCCAACATGACTGGGACTTGGCGCACCGCCAGACCGGTCTATCTGGATCGTTTGCCACCTTGCAACAACGCTTGCCCTGCGGGCGAGAACATCCAAGGTTGGTTGTTCCATGCCGAATCAGGAGATTACGAGAAGGCGTGGCGAGTCTTGGTAGAGAACAATCCACTGCCTGCTGTGATGGGGCGCGTGTGTTACCACCCCTGCGAAGGCGCATGCAATCGAGGCCAACTCGATTCATCCGTTGGTATCAATTCAGTCGAACGATTCTTGGGTGACGAGGCCATCAAGCGTGGCTGGAAGTTCGCCGCGCCCGCTGAGTCATCTGGCAAGAAAGTGCTGGTGGTCGGCGCGGGTCCATCTGGTCTATCTGCTGCCTATCACTTGGCGCGCTTGGGTCATAAAGTGGAGATACAGGAAGCGGGCCCACTAGCGGGCGGCATGATGCGCTTCGGCATCCCCAAGTATCGTTTGCCGCGCGAAGTGCTCGATGCGGAAGTACAACGCATCCTTGATCTGGGTGTGACACTCAAGTTCGATACAAAGGTCGCCAACATCGAGCAGAGCATGCAGGACGGCAGTTTCGATGCAGCCTTCCTCGCGGTCGGTGCCCATATCGGCAAACGTACTTACATCCCAGCGGGGGATGCCACCAAGATCGTAGATGCGGTGTCGGTGTTGCGTTCGATGGAAGGTGAAGACAAGCCGATGCTGGGCCGTCGTGTCGTGGTGTACGGTGGTGGTAACACCGCTATCGACGTGGCACGTACCGCCAAACGTCTGGGTGCGACCGAGGCCATCATCGTCTACCGCCGTACACGCGACAAGATGCCAGCGCATGACTTCGAGGTGGAAGAAGCCTTGCAAGAAGGCGTGATGGTGAAATGGCTGTCCACCATCAAGCAAGCGGGCGAGGGCAACATCACCATCGAAAAGATGGCGCTGGATGAGAAGGGCTATCCGCAACCGACAGGTGAGTTCGAGACCTTGGAAGCTGACTCTGTCGTACTGGCCTTGGGGCAAGACGTCGATCTTTCTTTGCTGGAAGGTGTGTCTGGACTGGAGATCAAAGATGGCACGGTACAAGTCGCACCCAACATGATGACTGGACACCCTGGCATCTTCGCGGGTGGTGACATGGTGCCCTCCGAGCGTACCGTCACCGTGGCGGTCGGCCATGGCAAGAAAGCAGCTCGCAACATCGATGCATGGTTGCGCGGAGCAACGCACGAAGTGTCGCCCAAACATGAGCTAGCCGAATTCGACAAGCTCAATCCTTGGTACTACTCCGATGCGGATAAGACCGTGCGCCCGATGTTGAACATCATCCGCCGCCAATCGACCTTTGATGAAGTGCAAGGCGGACTGAACGAGAGCAATGCCTTGTTCGAGGCGAGACGTTGTCTTTCCTGCGGAAACTGCTTCGAATGCGACAACTGCTACGGTGTGTGCCCAGATAACGCGGTCATCAAACTGGGGCCGGGCAAACGCTTCGAGTTCAAGTACGACTACTGCAAAGGCTGCGGTCTTTGCGTCGCGGAATGTCCGTGTGGAGCGATCAAGATGGTGGCGGAAGACATCTGATGCATGAGATGTCGCTTGCAGAGAGTGTGCGTGAGATCATTGAGGATGCCTCACGCCAACAACATTTTCAGCGTGTGAAGACGGTATGGCTCGAAGTCGGTAAGCTCTCATGTGTGGAACAGGACGCGATGCGCTTCTGTTTTGAGAGTGTGATGAAAGACACCATCGCTGACGGCGCCACGCTTGAGATCGTCGAGACCGAAGGGAAAGGCAGATGCCCTCGGTGTGGCAATGAGATGCAGATCACCACGCTTTACGAAGCCTGTGACAAGTGCGGTAGTTATGGCTTGCAGGTCATCGCGGGGGATGCGATGCGTGTGAAAGAACTAGAGGTGGGATGATGTGTTTGACATGCGGATGCGGTACCAACGATGTGTTCATTCGCGGCAAACAGGCGCGCGGATCAAGCAAGGCTGATGCGCCGATGCGCATCCGTCTCGACACTGTCGCGCAGGGTGAAGCGTCTCGCATCGTCAAATTGGAACAAGACATCCTCGCCAAGAACGATGGCTTCGCGGACAAGAACCGCAGCCTGTTCTTCACGAACGGCATCCTTGCATTGAATATGGTCTCCAGCCCTGGTTCTGGCAAGACGACTTTGTTGGTGAAGACGCTGGAATCGCTGAAGGGCAAGCTACCACTCGCCGTGATCGAAGGTGATCAACAGACCGACAACGATGCGGAGCGCATCCGTGCCACGGGTGTAGAAGCTATCCAGATCAACACGGGGAAGGGATGTCATCTGGATGCACAGATGGTGGAACGCGCATTGCCGCAGATGACGCTGCCCGAACAGGGGATGCTGTTCATCGAGAACGTCGGCAATCTGGTTTGTCCTGCCGCGTTCGATCTGGGTGAGGCCGCCAAGGTGGTGATGCTCTCCGTCACCGAGGGGGAAGACAAGCCGCTCAAATATCCCGACATGTTCCGCGCCGCCAAACTGATGCTGCTCAACAAATGCGACTTGTTGCCTTACCTCAGCTTCGATGTGGCACGCGCAGAGGAATATGCCCGTCGCGTGAATCCTGACATCCAGATCATCCGTATCTCTGCCACCAGCGGCGAGGGCATGCTGGAGTGGTTGGATTGGCTGACCACCCAACATCACGCATGACGCCACCAAGCTGCGTCGAACACATCATCGAACTAGACCATCCCGTACCATGTGTATTGGCGATGGGCGCTTGGTACAAGAACACGATCTGTATCACTCGAGGGCAGCAAGCTTTCATCAGCAAATGTGTGGGCGATCTTGATACACCTGAAGCGTGTCTCGAACATGAACGTACCGCACGCACTTTGCTCGATTGGCTAGGTGAGAAACCACAAGTCATCGCGCACGACCTGCATCCTGATTTCCATTCCAGCCGTTTCGCCGCACAGCTCGCCCACGAATTGGATGTTCCGCTCATCGCCGTGCAACATCACCATGCTCACATCGCTGCCGTGTGCGCCGAGCATGGTGTGAGCGAACCTGTGCTGGGTTTGGCATTGGATGGTGTGGGATTAGGTACGGATGGCACGGCATGGGGCGGGGAGTTGTTGCGTGTGGCGGGGGCACATTTCGAGCGCATAGGCCATCTACGTCCAATGCCATTACCCGGCGGCGATAAGGCTGCCCAAGAACCTTGGCGCATGGCTGCCGCTGCGCTGTATGAGTCTGGGCGCGGCGGCGAGATCGTTGCTCGCTATGCCGATGAGCCTGCTGCTGCCACCGTGATGAGCATGTTGCAACGTGACTTCAATTGCCCACGTACCTCCAGCATGGGGCGTGTGTTCGATGCGGCCGCTGGGTTGCTGGGGCTTTGTCACAAGATGGAGTTCGAAGCGCAAGCGGCTATCGCCTTAGAGCAGGCGGCCACAAGGAATATTGGGATACATAAAGCGATGCCGAATGGATGGCGACTTTCGCCCAAAGGTGAGCTCGACCTGCTTCCGTTGTTGAATACGCTCGCAGATATTAAGGATACAGGGCAAGGCGCGGTACTCTTTCACACCACGCTGATCGAGGCGATAGCGGATTGGATAGCGCAGGCGACGCAGCAGACGGGCATCACGGTCATCGCCTGCGGTGGTGGTTGCTTCTTCAATAAATTATTGAGTGGTGGCTTGCGTGAACGCATGGATGCGATGGGCGTTAGAATGCTCACGACTAAGAAACTGCTACCCGGCGATACCGCCATCGCATTAGGACAAGCTTGGGTGGCGACCCAAAATCAGCAAGGAGTTCGGAAACATGAATAGCCTCAAAAAAATGATCGTAGTACTTGCTGCTTTGATACTGGTGAGTTGCGGCCCGACTGCAGAGCAATTGATCGACGTCAAAGCCGCTTCGGAAAGACAGGCACGCGGCGAATTGCTGTTGGATATTCGAGAAGCCGATGACTACAAAGAGTTCCACGCACCGAATACCACCAACATCCCGATGGGTCGTCTTGCTTTACGCTTGGCCGAATTGGAGCAATACAAAGGCAAGTCCATCATGGTGATCGATCATGCAGAGCAACGCGCCCCCAGAGCGATGGAGGTCTTGCTGAAAGCGGGATTCTCGCAAGTGTTCGTCGTAAAGGGCGGCATGGCCGAGTGGAAGAAAGCCGGGCTTCCCATCGAGAAGCTAGACATGCAAGTGCAACCGGAGTGATCCACTCATGTGTCTAGCCATTCCCGCGCTCGTCGTTGAACTCCTGCCGAATGACATGGCACGCATCGACTTGGACGGTGTACGTAAGGACATCTCGCTGTCATTGGTCGAAGGCGTCGCTGTGGGCGACTATGTCATCGTACATGTGGGGTTCGCTTTGCAAAGGCTAGATCCCGATGAGGCAGCGGAGACTTTGGCGATGTTCGCCGAACTTGGCAAGACAGCATGAGATACGTGGATGAGTTCCGAGACGGTGAACTAGCAAAGAACATAGCCACCAAGATTGCCAATGAATCACAGCCTCAACGTACTTATCGCTTGATGGAGTTCTGCGGTGGCCACACGCACGCCATCTCGCGTTACGGTATCGCCGATCTACTTCCCAGTAATGTACGCATGATCCACGGGCCTGGCTGTCCAGTGTGTGTGTTGCCTATCGGACGTATCGACCAAGCCATCCGTTTGGCGATGCGGCAGAACGTCATTCTGTGCACCTACGCCGATACCATGCGTGTCCCAGCCTCCGACGAGCTGACCTTGATGCGAGCGAAAGCGAATGGCGCAGATGTGCGCATGATCTATTCGACACAGGATGCGTTGCAGATCGCGCGTGACAATCCACAGCGCGAGGTGGTCTTCCTTGCCATCGGCTTCGAGACCACCACGCCGCCCACCGCAGTCGCCATCAAACAGGCTGCGATCGAGGGGCTGAAGAACTTCAGTGTCTTGTGCAATCACGTGCTGACCCCAGCCGCCATGCACGCCATTCTGAATGTGGAAGGCGGTGTGCAGTTGGATGGATTCGTCGGCCCCGCACATGTCTCCACTGTCATCGGTAGCCAGCCTTATGAGGTATTCGCGCGTGAATACAAAAAGCCAGTAGTCATCGCTGGGTTCGAGCCGCTGGACGTGATGCAGTCCATCCTAATGTTAGTACGTCAGATCAATTCAGGACGCGCAGAGGTTGAGAACGAATTCACTCGTGCCGTCACGCGTGAAGGCAATCGCAAGGCTCAGAACTTGGTCGCAGAGGTATTCGAACTACGCGAGGATTTTGAATGGCGCGGCTTGGGGACACTTCCAGATAGCGCGCTGCGTCTGCGACCTGAATTTCCCACATTCGATGCGGAAAAACGCTTCGGTATCGGCTATACCGCCGTGCCCGACCATAAGGCATGCGAATGCGGCGCGATACTGCGCGGCGAGAAGCGCCCTCAGGAGTGCAAGATATTCGGCACGGTATGTACGCCGCAGAATCCAATAGGTTCCTGCATGGTGTCATCCGAGGGGGCCTGCGCGGCGCACTACACCTACGGGCGTTTCAGGGAAGCTGTCCAATGAGCAAAAACAAGCAGACCTATGTGAAGCCACTCGATCTAAAACACGGTCGGGTAGAGATGTCGCATGGCGCGGGTGGACGCGCGATGGCACAGTTGATCAGCGAGTTGTTTGCTGCGGCATTCGATAACGAATATCTGGCTCAAGGAAACGATGGTGCTGTATTGCCCCCAGCGAAAGGTAGACTGGTGATGTCCTGCGATGCACACGTGGTATCACCACTGTTCTTTGCTGGTGGCGACATCGGTTGTCTTTCAGTGCATGGCACCGTCAATGATCTGGCGATGATGGGTGCGCAGCCGCTTTATCTGGCCGCATCGTTCATTCTCGAAGAAGGTTTTCCTCTCGCAGACCTCAAGCGCATCGTGGAGTCGATGGCGCATGCTGCAAAGGATGCGGCAGTGAACATCGTCACGGGTGACACCAAAGTGGTGGAGCGTGGCAAAGGTGATGGCGTGTTCATCACGACGACTGGTGTGGGTGTGTTGCGAGAAGGCATCTCGCTCTCGGGTGATGCCGCACGTCCTGGCGACAAGATATTGTTGTCCGGTACGCTGGGGGATCATGGAATGGCTATCTTGTCTCAACGCGAAGGCTTGAGTTTCGATGCGCCCATCGTTTCCGATACGGCGTCATTACATAGATTGGTCGCCGCCATGTTGGATTGTGGTGCGGAATTGCGTGTTCTGCGTGACCCGACGCGCGGTGGATTGGCGACAACGCTCAATGAGATCGCGCAACAGTCAGGTGTTGGCATGGCACTGCAAGAATCGGCCATTCCAGTTAATCCGACCGTTGCTGCTGCATGCGAATTTCTCGGACTCGATCCCTTGTACGTCGCCAACGAAGGTAAGCTGGTCGTCATCTGTGCGGCAAACGACGCTGAGAGATTGCTGGCTGTGATGCGCGGCCATCCGCAAGGAAGTAGTGCGGCCATCATCGGTGAGGTGATCCAAGACTCGCACGGCTTCGTGCAGATGACCACTAAACTCGGTGGTCGCCGTATCGTGGACTGGCTGACAGGCGAGCAGTTGCCGAGGATCTGCTGACCCGTTGTATCTTGGGTTTTTGTGTTCAGACCAATTCGCGACCTAACATCCTATTAGTTTGCTCAGGTACTCCGGCAGATTCCCTCAAGTCTTTAGTAATGAGGCCGATAGGAACATAGATGCTACTCGGAAAAAACCCTGCTTTATCGCACGGAAGGACTCGGGAATGCACGGGAGCTGCGTCCTGCAAGGTACAGGGCAGCCATAGTCAACTAGGAGGGGTCACCATGTATACCAAGCGTGTATTTGCTTTGCTTGTTCTTTCGTCTGTGCTTTCCGCCTGTGGAGAGTCAACCCAATCCGTAACCAGCATCGCCAACAAACCCCTGCAAGATAGTTCGGCATCGAATCAGACAGACAGGATCAAGGTCGCCTTGATCATGAAGACATTGACGAACCCCTTCTTCGTCGAGATGGAGAAGGGTGCTCGCAAGGCGCAACAAGAGACGGGCATACAACTGCAAGTCCTGACAGCCAGCCAAGAAACCTCCATCGGGCAACAGATCCAGTTGGTCGAGAAACAGATCGAAGAGAAGGTCGATGCCATCGTCATCGCCCCCGGTGATTCTCAACGATTGGTGCCTGTGTTGAAGAAAGCCCAAGATGCCGGGATCAAGATCGTCAATATCGATAACAGTTTGCAGCCGGAGGCGGTAGAAGCGAACCACTTGAAACCGGTTCCCTTCATCAGCGTGGATAATGAGCGCGCGGCCTATCTATCTGCCAAGTACCTTGCAGATACGGTCACTCAAGCTAGCGAAGCTGCAATCATTGAAGGTATCCGAAGTGCTGACAATGCGAATCAACGCCTGCGCGGCGCAGAAAGAGCGTTCAAAGAGAACCCAAAGATCAAACTGGTCGCCAAAGAGACTGCGAATTGGAAGATCGATGAGGCTTACGCGGTGGCGCAGCGAGTCTTTGCCGAACATCCCAAGATCAAGTTGGTATTTTGCGCGAACGACATCATGGCCATTGGCGTGATCAAGTTCCTCCAAGAAACGCAACGCCAGGACGTGCGAGTGGCAGGTTTCGATGCGCTGGATGAAGCAAAAAGTGCCATCCATCAGGGACAGATGCTGGTAACGATCGACCAGCAGGCTGCGCAGCAGGGCTATCTAGGTGTGATGACCGCTTTGAAACTCTTGCGCAACGAAGCGGTTCCGCAGCAGTTAGAGGTCGAAGCCAAAGCGATCACAGCCAAGGATCTGAAGTAATCATCAAGGTTGCCACGCCGTGAAGATCGCTTATCCCAAGCTTAGTTTCACTACCAAACTGACGAGCTTCTTGCTCGTCATCAGCGTATTTCCTTTGCTCCTCTTTCAGTTCGCCTCATACGAAACGACTCGGAGTTCTGTGATCGATGAAGCGATCAAACACAATATGCAGCTCCTGTCTTATCAGCGAGATTACCTGAACCTTCAGATGGAGCAGATCAATGGTTTGGCAACGAACCTGAGTTCGATCGACGAGATAAGGGATGCGCTCGAGAGTTCTGAGCGGATTGGTGATTCGCCGACTAACTACGACCTGCTGTCAGCCAAAGCGCAGATCGGATATGTCCTGAGTGGATATAGCAATCTACAGGGGCTGGTCTCGATCGACCTTTTTTCGCTAAACGGTTCGCAATATCACGTCGGCGATACGCTCAATGTTTCCAATGTCCGGATCGATCTTAGAGACCGCTTGTTGCAAAGCACGATGAACGAACCAGATCGCTTGATCTGGCATGGCGTCGAAAATAACGTGAACACCACCTCCAGCAATCGCAAGGTCATCGTGGCGACCAAATCGATCAATCGGTGGAAGCACGCCAAGGTAGAGCCTGCTGGCATGTTGTTGATCAATTTTTCCACTGACTACCTGCATGCCTATTTCAGCAAGTTGGAACTGGGGGAGAACGCCTATCTGATGGTGATCGACGCACAGCAGCGATTACTCTTCCATCCTGATGTCCGCCTCATCGGTCAAACCGTCGAAACTGGATTGGGCCAACTAATGAAAGGGGAGTCAGGTTCGCAATCGCTCAAGTTGGACGGGAAGAATGTCCTGCTCAGTTATCTCCAGATCCCGGACAAGCAGTGGTACATCATCAGCGTCGTACCTGACAGTAATTTGAGTAAGACGCTGCTGGATGTGGAACGGATGGGTATCGCCCTATTGATCCTCAATCTGCTTCTGATCCTAGTGTTCATCCGGGCGTACCTGAAGCAGGTCGTATCACCTGTCCGCGCCATTGCGGAAGGTTTCGAGAAGTTCCAATCCACAGGGGTCGTTCCAGAGCAACGGCTGACCTCGCCCAAGACGACTTTAGAAGAGATCCATGAGCTGGTGGCCTGGTTCAACAAGTTCCTAGATACCCTGGAAGCGAACAAGCAAGCGCAGACCTCATTGCGGATCGCAGCCACTGCCTTTGAATCACAAGAGGGCATGGTGGTGACGGATGCCGACACCGTCATCTTGAACGTCAATCACGCATTTGCCGAGATCACTGGATATTCTACTGAAGAGGCGGTTGGGCAGAAGATGAACATCCTCAAATCAGGCCGCCATGACAGATCCTTCTACGCGGCACTTTGGGAATCAGTGCACACAAGAGGCATGTGGCAAGGTGAGATTTGGAACAAGCGCAAGGATGAGAGCATCTATCCTGAATGGCTGACCATCTCATCGGTGAAGAACGAAGCAGGGCAGGTCACACACTACGTGGGTACGATCACCGACATCTCTTCGCGCAAAGCAGCGGAGAACGAGATCAAACATCTTGCTTTCTATGATGCGCTCACCGAATTGCCCAATCGGCGCTTGTTGCATGAGCGCCTAGACCGCGCGATCGCGGCGAGTAGACGTAGTGGACGCCTCATCGCTCTGATGTTCCTCGATCTGGATAACTTCAAACCGCTCAACGACCTTTACGGACATAAGGCGGGCGACCAATTGTTGGTCGAAGCCGCCCAACGGATCAATGCCTGTGTGAGAGAGACGGACACGGTCTCCCGTTTCGGTGGAGATGAATTCGTCGTGTTGCTCAATGAACTGGATATCGATAAGGAATCTTCTGAAACACGAGCAGCTATCGTTGCTGACAAGATCCGTAACACCTTGATGGAACCGTATCGATTGGACATCAACGTGGAGGATAGCAGCGGCTCGGACATCGAACATCGATGCACGTCAAGCATCGGCGTCATCGTGTTCGGCGGTCAGGAATTCAGCGGTGAAGAAGCAATGAAGTTGGCAGATATCGCGATGTATAGGGCTAAAGAGGATGGACGCAACTGCGTGAGATTCCATGAGGGCGAACAATACATATCATCAAAGGGAGGCAAAAAATGAGAACAGGGTCTGCGGGATGTTTTTCAATAACGGGGCATCGTTTCACTTGCATGGTGAGTTTGGGCCTTATGGCTATCATGGTCAGTTCTGCGCAGGCAGCAGAGATCGGCTCCTTCGAGTTCAATGGCTATACCCGTGGGGGCATGTACTCAAGCCCATCCGGTACTCCTAGAGGGAACTACACCCTTGGCGGTGACATGCAAAAGTATCGTCTCGGTAACGAAGGTGACAACGGCTTCGAGGTCGGCATCGGAAAGACTTTTGATGCGGGGAATGGAGCGAATTTCGGTGTGTTGTATATGCCGGCTGTGTGGGGAGGGAAACAGGTGACTGCCCAAGCTTTCGCAACCATGTCGGGACTTGATATCGCACCAGAAGCGAAATTCTGGGCGGGGCAACGCCGACTTCGCCTCAAGGACGTGCATGTCGTCGATCGTTTCATGTTGGATTATGGTGACAACACGGGAGCAGGGGTGACAGACCTCAACATAGGATTCGCCAAGTTGGGTGTCGGCGTCTTCACCGGCGGTACCTTTGATAACAACAGTTCCAGCGTCAACAATGCCAGCCGTATCAATGTGGATGTGTCGGAGATAAGCACCAACAGTGGAGGCAAGTTGCGTGTATTGGGCACCTTGGTGCGCGGTAGCTTCCAGATGGGGGCGCAAGGGAGTGGACTGTCCCTGTTGCATGAGCAATCCGATTTCATGGCGGCGGGGATCAATAACAGTCTATTCTTGCAAACATCGAACGGACATGCGGCGATCACTGGGCAGTTCCAAGGATTGGGAGATGTCGCCAGTGGTAGTACTGAACAGCCTGGGGTGCAAAGCATACGTATCGCAGATTCATTTGACTGGCAACGCGGCGCGTTGGGCGGGCAAGCCTTGGTCGCTTATCAGACAGGCAAGGTACAAGGTGGTGTGAGCGATGGGATCAAAACGACGGATGTATCCGTTGGTGGCCGCGTCACCTATGCCGTCAGTCGAAACTTCAAGTGGTTGGCGGAGGTCGGCAGCACATCGCGTCGTGTCGACGGACAAGCACAGCAAAGTCTGAACAAGTTCACGATCGCGCCGACATTGGCGGTAGGGCCGGATTTCTGGTCACGCCCTGAACTTCGTCTGTATGTGACCTATGCGACGTGGAATGCGGCGGCAAGTGCGGCCAATGCAGTTGTCGGTCAGTTCGGAGCGGGTGGGCGCACTTCTAGCACGCTGGCAGGAATTCAGATGGAGACCTGGTGGTAAGGGATGTCTTTTATAGTTTGAACAATGAAAGGGAGAGAATCATGAAGAGGATCATGTCCATATTGCTTGTTCTGCTGGCGCTTGGAACGTCATCGTCGTCCTATGCTGAGGGGGGCAACAAGGTCATCGCTTTCGCACAAGATACGATGGCGAACGATTTCCGCAAGGCGCAGGTGAACGAGGTCAAGGAGGAGGTGGAAAAACATCCGCAACTCTCCTTTGTCTATTCTGATGCGCAAGGGCAAACGTCGTTGCTCATTCGCCAGATCGAACAATTCATCGAGCAGAAGGTCGACTTGTTGGTGATCGGCACCAACGACGAGAATGCCGTCGTGCCCGCCGTTGCCAAGGCATATCAATCAGGCATCCCTGTGATCGTCTTGGATCGCGGTATCTCAGGGAATCAATACACGACCTTCATCAATTCCGACAACATCAAGATCGGTGCGATCGGTGCTGAATATATCGCGAAACGGCTGAATGGTAAGGGCTTGGTGTTGTTGTTCGAAGGATTGCAAAAGGCGGATGTCACTCAGCTTAGAAGTAAGGGTTTCATGGATGAGATCGGCAAACACAAGGGTATCAAGGTCATCAAGAGAACGGGTAACTATCTACGCAAGGATGCGCTGGTCGAGATGGAGAAGCTCGTTGCCGATGGTATCCGTGTCGATGCGATCTTCTCAGAGAGCGACAGTATGTTGAGTGGGGTGCGAATGGTGTTGAACAAGCGTCAGATAGATCCCCGCTCGATCATCATGGTGGGTTGCGATTACACGAGCGAGGCGCAAGCAGCCATAAGAGATGGTTCGCAAACCGGATCGGTATTGTTCCCATTGGGCGGCAGCAAGTCGGTCGAGATCGCGCTGAAGATATTTGCCAAGGAAAGTGTCCCCAAACATATCTTTATCCCCGTAAAATTGGTCACGCATGAAAATATGGATCAGGTGAAGCCGATCTTCTGAATGGATAATGAAATGAGCACAAGACATCCGAGCAGGAAACCCGTCAAATGAAAATGTCACTCGGCATACATAGCCTATTCACCAAACTTTCGTTATTGGTGACTGGCGCCTTGTTGCTGGTGCTGGCGGTGCTCGGATTCTATTTCGATAGCTTCTTGAAGGATCGTTTCCTAGAAGACACCCAACAGCGGATGTATCGAGGTTTCCAACGACTCGATTTTGACCTCAATCGTTACGAGAGCGATTTGAGGGATGGCATCGCGTTCGTCAAGTCCGACGAGAAGATGCTTGCCTCCATCGATCTGATCAACAACTATCAAAACAAGGACGACTACAACGCGTTTCTGTTGGATGAAGAGAAAAAGAACATCGCCGAGGAGTTGCTCAGCAGAGTCAAGCTCTCGTTCAATAGTGACATCGCACTCTACGATAAGAATGGAGAGATGATCTCCTATGTGACGAAGGACGATCTCGGTTATCAACTTAACTTCTTATCTTACGAAGAAGGGGCGAGGAAACTGTACCAACGCTATGAGCAACACGCGCTCTTCAGTCCCGGCCATGAGTCTGGCGACAGCAACCTCACGCTCAAGCATAAGGATTTCTACACGCCGGATCAGATGATCCGCGGTAGCTTGATCACCTATCATCGCGCGGGCGACGCGATCGTCATCAAATCACACCAAAGTATCTTCGAGAAGGATTCCTTCCGAGTCGTCGCACACATCGAGATGTCGAAACGGCTGGATAAGGATTACTTTGCGCAACTGTCCAAAGACATCGACTTGCCCATCACGCTGACCTTCGATCCTCAATATGATGCTCAGGCGCAATCGTTTATACCCAACGAGGGCATACCCGCTTTGAGTATCCACCAGAGTAAAAGTGAATATCTGGGTATCCTCAAGAAAGAGATCAATGCGGGTGCCGTCTATTTCATCGCCAACCTCGACAAGGTGGAGCTGAATCAAGTCTTGGATGAGAGCAGAAAGAAATTCTTCATCTTGTTGGTGGTCGTCGCAGTCATCATCTTGTTGTTGTTGCGCTTCGTGATCCGTCGAACTTTGGAAGTGCCGCTAGTTGGGCTGATGGGGCAGATCAGGAAGATCGAGCACCGCGATTATTCGGCGACCAACATGGTGATGACCGGGGACGAACTGGAAGAGATATCCACCAAGGTCAATCAGCTTGCACTTGCCGTGCAAGAACGTGAGGACAGCTTGCAACATTCGAAAGATGAACAACAGTACCTCTCAAGACACGATGTACTGACCAATCTTCCTAATCGTCGCCTATTCTCTGAAAGTCTTCGCAACGCGATGGATGCAGCGCGGCGTAGCGGCGCTCAGGTTTCCCTCTTATTCATCGATCTGGATCAGTTCAAGGTGATCAATGACACTTTGGGACATGATATCGGCGATGAATTACTGGTCGAGGTGTCCAAACGTTTGATAGCGGGGGGCGCACCTGATGCCAATCATCTGTTGGCCAGGATCGGTGGTGACGAGTTCAACATCATGATCGAAGGTACTCGTGATGTCGCGTCGCTGCGGGAAACGGTCGAGTCTTATCTTGAACTCTTCCACAGACCTTTCGTTTGTGCCGGAATGGAACTCAGCGTATCCGCAAGTATCGGTGTGGCGACCTTCCCCAAGGACGGTGAAGACAGCGTCACACTGGTCAAACATGCAGACCTAGCGATGTATAAATCGAAGGACAAAGGGCGCAACAACTATAGCTTCTACTCGGACGATCTGGCGACGCAACTCCAACACCGAACGGATATGACCCACGCCTTGAAGCAAGCTTTGCAGGCGAATGACCAATTCGAACTGTATTACCAGCCCAAGATATCCGTCGCTACCGGTCGAATCGCGGCGATAGAGGCGCTCATCCGCTGGAACAGTCCGAGCTTTGGCAGAGTCCCGCCTAACCGATTCATTGGTCTTGCGGAAGAAACCGGATTGATCGTTCCCATTGGAAAATGGATCTTGCAACAAGGGTTGGGCGATTTCGCGCATCTTCGGCAAGTGGGTATCTGCTTGGATCACATCAGCATCAACGTATCCAATGTCCAATTGCGAAACGATGACATGTTGAAAGATCTCAAATCCACCATTGAAACAAGTGGAGTGGATTCCAAACACCTAGAGCTTGAGATCACCGAGAGCTATATCGCCAGCGATATGAAGGGTGCCATTGAGATGTTGCAGAAGATCCGTGATATGGGCATCGGTCTGGCCATCGACGATTTTGGAACGGGATACTCATCGATGAGTTACCTGAAGAAACTGCCTGTGACTCGCATCAAGATCGACAAGTCTTTCGTCGATGGATTGCCGTACAGCAAGGATAGTGTCTCTTTGACGCGTGCTGTGATCGCACTAGCCAAGAATTTCGGTCTGCTGACCACGGCAGAAGGCGTGGAACTGGAAGAGCAACGCAAGTTCCTAGAGGAAGAGGAATGTAATGAGCTACAGGGTTTCCTGTATGCAAAACCGCTTAAACTCAGTGAGCTCATCGATTATTGCAGAGCAACCGATCCGCAATCTGCCAATGTCATTCACCTACCTAACAAGCTCGGGAATTAGCAACCTGACTGCTCGTTAAGACGTAACTTCAAATCTATCGGGTAGCAGATACAGGCGTGTCTGCTACCCGATTGTCCTATAGCGCCTTGCTGACCTTCATGATGCCCGCATCTTCAGTGCTATGTTTGGCCGCAAAGCCCAAGCGCGACATCAACTTAAGCATGTTGTGGTTGTGGCTCAGCACTTCGCCTTCGATGACTTCCAAGCCTTTAGTACGACCAGCTTCCATCAACGACAACATCAGTTTTTGTCCTAATCCCTTGCCTGTGATGTTGTCCGCGACTACCAAGGCGAACTCGCAGGTCTTGCCATCGGGATTGATGGCATATCGAGCCACGCCAAGTTGCACTTCTTTATCGTGCGTTTGTGTCACTGCGATCAAGGCCAGTTCGCGGCTGTAGTCGATCTGTGTCAGCCGCGACAGCATGTCTTCGGTCAATTCCTGCACGCTGTTCATGAAGCGGAAATATTTGGTCTCTTCCGAAAGATCGTGTACGAACTGCTTCACCAATTGCGCATCTTCAGGTCGGATAGGGCGGATGGTGATGTCCATGCCGTCGGCCAATTGCCATTCGCTCACCAAGTGAGTGGGGTAGGGATAGATGGCCATGTGCGCATAGCGGTCGGCGCTGGGTTGGCGATATTCCACCACCACACGTGCATCCGCTGCCAGTGCACCGTTCTCATCGAGGATGAGCGGGTTGATGTCCATCTCTTTCAGCAAGGGCAACTCACACACCATCTCGGACACGCGCAACAGCACATCTTCCAAGGCTTCCATGTTGGCGGGAGCCATGTTGCGGAACTTACCGAGCATCTTGGCGATGCGCGTATCGTTGATGAGTTCTTTCACCAAGAAACTGTTAAGCGGAGGAAGAGCGACCGCACGGTCACCCATGATCTCGACGGCGGTGCCGCCCGCGCCAAACGTGATGACAGGACCGAACGCAGGGTCTGTCGTGACGCCGATCATCAACTCACGACCATTGTTCTTCATGATCATCGGCTCGATGGCGATGCCATCCATCTTGGCATCAGGACGATTGAGTTGGATGTTCTCGCTGATCTTTTGATAAGCCGCGCGCACCTCATGTGCATTACGCAAGTTGAGGATCACGCCACCCGCATCGCTCTTGTGCGAGATGTCGTGTGAGTTCACTTTCATGGCGACTGGGAAGCCCATCTGCTGTGCGATGAGCAATGCCTCGGTGGGAGAATGGGCGACGATGGTGCGTGCGACAGGGATATTGAAAGCTGACAGCAACGCCTTCGATTCCATCTCGCTCAACACCTTGCCATGCTCCTGCATCGCACCTTCGATGATGAGGTGTGCGCTCTCCACATCCGGCTCGACGTGGTGTGACAGCGGCCCCGGCATCTGCATCAACAACTTCTGGTTGCGGTAGTAGGCAGACAGATGTGAGAAGACTTCGACTGCAGGCTCCGGTGTACGGAAGTGCGGGCGGTGGGCCTTGGTGAAGGCATCGCGCGAACTAGCGACTTGCGTCTCTCCCATCCAGCAGGTCAACAAAGGTTTGCGATGGGTGTTCGCCAACTCGATCAAGGCTTGTGCCGATTCCAATGGTTTGGTCATCGCCTGTGGTGTGAGGATGGCGAGTACGCCGTCCACATTGTCATCTTCCAAACATGCTTTCACCGCGTGGTGATAACGATCGGCTTGTGCGTCGCCGATGATGTCCACCGGGTTCGCATGCGGCCATGTCGGTGGCAGATGTTGGTTCAGATATTCGATGGTGCTGTCGGAAAGGGTGGCGATGTTGAGTCCCAAATCGGCCGCTCTATCCACTGCCATCACACCAGGGCCGCCGCCGTTGGTGACGATGGCGAGGCGGTTTCCTGTCGGTTTGAATCCACATGACAATGCCTTGGCTGCACTGAACAATTGGGTGATGGTCTGCACGCGCACCACGCCGACACGACTGACGGCCGCATCGAACACATCATCCGCGCCCACGAGTGAAGCGGTGTGCGACATCGCCGCCTTAGAGCCCGCAGCATGGCGACCGACCTTGACCAAGATGACGGGCTTGATGCGAGCGGCAGCACGTAAGGCGCTCATGAAGCTACGCGCGTTACGGATGCCTTCGATGTACATCAAGATGCTTTGTGTATTGGGATCGGAAACCAAGTAATCGAGGATCTCGCCAAAATCCACATCGGTGGATGAGCCCATCGATACCACGCTGGAGAAGCCCACATCGTTGCGACTCGCCCAATCCAAGATGGCGGTACATAGCGCGCCAGACTGCGATACGAAAGCGATGTTGCCTACATTGGCCGCGCCGTTGTTGAAGGTGGCATTGAGCCCGATGGAAGGGCGCATGATGCCTAGGCAGTTGGGGCCGATGAGACGGATGTTGTAGCGGTGCGCTGCTTCCATCAATTCTTTTTCCAGCGCGATACCTTGCGCGCCCGCTTCGCCAAAACCTGCGGTGATGATAACGGCGGCTTTCACGCCATGCAGCCCGCACTCTTCGATGATGCCGGGCACCGTTTTTGGCGGAGTGGCGATGACGACCAACTCTACTGGCTCACCGATGTCTGCGATGGAGGCATAGGCACGCTGGCCTTGCACTTCGGCATTCTTGGCGTTGATCGGGTAGAGCTTACCCTTGAAGCCGCCTTGCAACATGTTCTGGAATACGATCTGACCGACTGCGTCTTGACGGTCGCTAGCGCCGAAAACGGCCACCGACTTCGGAGCGAAGAGGGGATTTAAATAGTGTTTGCCCATGATTTTCTACTTGTGGTTGGAGGTATTGCTTGAGGTCGTTATGATAGCACCGTAGCACTACAAAATAATGACGGAGTCACCCGTGCAGACCGCTTATATCAGCCATCCACTTTGTCTCAAACATGACATGGGAGCGCATCATCCCGAGTGTCCGGCGCGCATCCATGCAGTAGAAGACCAACTCATCGCCTCGGGATTGTTCGGTTACCTACAACATCACGATGCGCCGGAGGTCACTCGCGAACAACTGCTGCGTGTACACGACGGTGGCTATCTGGACGACATCGCCGCCAAAGCGCCTAAAGAAGGCATCTTGGATCTGGATGGCGACACCATCATGAACCAGTACACCTATCCTGCCGCCTTGCGCGCTGCGGGGGCGGTGGTGATGGCGGTGGATATGGTGATGGCGCAGAAAGTCGAGAACGCCTTTTGCAACATCCGCCCGCCCGGTCACCATGCCGAACATGCCAGAGCCATGGGCTTCTGTATCTTCGACAACGTCGCTGTCGGTGCCGCCCATGCGCTAGCCGCACACGGATTGAGCCGTGTCGCCATCGCCGATTTCGACGTGCATCACGGCAATGGTACGGAAGACATCTTCCGTAACGACCCGCGTGTGATGCTGTGTTCCACCTTCCAACACCCTTTCTATCCCTATTGCGGCGCGGATAGCAGCAGCGATCACATCATCAACGTGCCGCTCAAAGCAGGTACGAGCGGGGGAGAGTTCCGTACTGCGGTGACCGAGCAATGGCTGCCTGCATTGGACAAATTCCAGCCTGAGTTCATCTTCATCTCGGCGGGATTCGATGCCCATCGTGATGACGACATGGGTTCGATGCGCCTGTCCGAGCCGGACTATGCATGGGTGACGGAAGAGTTGAAACGCATCGCTGCCAAATATGCCAAGTCGCGCATCGTATCGGTGTTGGAAGGGGGGTATGAGTTACATGCCTTGGGTCGCAGCGCCATGTCACATATCAAGGTGTTAAGTGGTCTGTAAGATGTGCTTTGTAGGAGCCTTGAATTGCTTTGGGGCTGGGGCTTGAGTAATATTCGAGCCTCCGACGCATACAACTAAACTCTAAACATAAATGTTTGCGGCCCACTAACCTAAATCATCCAGCGCTTTGAATATCCTCCATCCCAAGCTCCTTTTTTGTTCATCACTCCTTGCGTTGGCATCCTCGCAAGCGATAGCTGTTGGCATCGGTGAGCTCAACTTGGTCAGCAGATTGGGGGAGCGCGTGGAAGCCTATATCGATGTGCAATTCGGTAAGGGTGAGAGCATCGACGATAGCTGCTTGTCGTTGGCGGCGATACAAGAAGGCGCGGTCGATAGCAGCAATGCGCTGCTGCAAACTGGCTTGAACACACGCTTCAACCAGAAGGCCCACAAGATCGAGATCAGCTCGAAAAGGCCGCTCAACGAGCCCATCGCGGAATTTAGCTTGAAGATCCAATGTAAAGATTCGATCAGCAGTAACACCAAAGTATTCGCCGTGTTGCCTGAGTTCGGCACAGCCGTATCACCTGTGGCAGTCGTTGTGCCCAAACCCGTTGCACCCCGTCTACCTGTAGTCACCGTAGCCAAGCCGACACCGACTCGGAACGATGTAGAAAAGATGTTGGAGGAAACGCCGCTTGCCGTTGAGCCAGTGCCTATCCCTCAAAAAACCAGTAAGAAGACCGCCGCAGTATCGCCAACACCCAAGCGTGCAGCCCAAGGCAAGGCTGAGTTCAAGTTGCAATTGAGCGGAGGGCAGTTGGATATCTCCCGCGTCGGGAAATTGAGCGCGAGCGACCGTGAGGTCATCTCGGCACAACGCAAGTTGCTGGATGAGGATGACCAGACAGCGCATCTTCTCGCGATGCAATATCAGATGAAAGCGATGAGCGAAGAGATACAGGCGATCCGTCATAAATTGGCGAGTCTCGAAGCCGCTAAGGTCGATGCAAAGAAAGCGGAACCGCTTGTCTCATCGGATACATGGCAACTCATCTTGAAGATATTGGCTGGATTGGCCGCCATCGGACTGACCGCATTCGGTGTGCGTCACTACTTGGAGATGAAGGCACGCGCGCCGAAGCCGGAGAAACTGACGGAAACTGAACACGCACTGCAAGCAGCTACTCCAGTCGGCGAATCCACCCTCAGCATCGTGCATCCCACAAGCTCTAGGCAATACCAAGCCCTCCAAGCATTGCAAGATGATTTGGATGTTCCGATATCAATGGTTGATGCAGACCCATCCAGCAAAGTAGAGCAGACCGTGCTGGAAGAGGCAGAGTTGTATGCCGTGTACGGACACCCAGACAAAGCCATCCGTATCTTGCTGGAGTTCCTCGTGCAACTGCCCAAGAGCGAGAATGCATGGATGTTGTTGTTGTCCATCTATTCATCCAATGCGCAGATCGCCGAGTTCGAAAAAGCCTCACGCAAATTCTTGAGCCATAACAAGAACAGCCCGCATTGGAAGACCATCCAAGCCTTAGGCCGCACACTGGATAAAGACAACGAACTGTACCGAGAAGAAAGCCATGAGTTGGGCGCGTTGTGGTTGCCATCCAACGCCACCAAGCAACGCCCCATCGGCGACATCCTCATTGAGTTGGGATATCTGTCCGCCCAAGACATGGCGAACTGTCTAGGCGAGTTCGATCCAAAACAACATGGACGCTTCGGCAACTATCTGCTGACGCGCCGCATGATTAACCACTCGCAATTGAATGAAGCATTGCTGAAACAACAATCTGAAGATGGCACTGAAATGGAAGCCGACGAGGCTGCTAATTGGCTAGCCGAGGATACGACACCCAATGAGGTCGCCACTGCTGAAGAGACAGAACACCATGCCAGTGACGCCCATGAGCATGTCCAAGACAAAGCGTTCCCCATCGATTTCGTGATTGACGACAAACCGAAATCCAGCGATGAAGTCGTGGCAGTTGAAGCGCCACTTGAAGAAGAGAACCCAACTCCTGCAGTAGAAGACAAGGTGCAACCGCTGTCTTTCCATATCGACTTCGCACCCTCAGTCAGCGATAAACCCAAAGAGAGCTAAACGCTTTACGGGTATTCGATGTCCTGCTCATTCCCTGCATAGAAATCCTGCAGTTCCGTGAGCACGGTCTTGATCTTGGTCCTTGAATAGATCTTCTTGATGATGGTGCCCTTCAGCTCTTCCATGCGTTCGCGCAGGATGGATTGATGCTCAGGCGGTATCTTTTTAAGCATCCTTTCCCAGCCCGCTTCGACATCAGGGCGCACTTCACGTGTGTATTTGATCAGACTCTCGATGGCGCTTTGAGACGTGCGCGCAACGATCTGCCCGTTGCCAGCGATGGCAAAGATGATGGCGATAGCGATCGCCGCATTCGCATCCAGCTCAGAGTCTTTTACCGACCCATCTGAATTATGTTTGCGTAACCATTTCGCACAGTCGATGAGCTTCTGGTTGCGCTTCCTATCTACCAACTCATTCGCATAGACCGTATCGCCACTCCAATTCGAAGAGGGATCGGCGCTACATATCTCCATGAAGATGGCTTTGAGGTTGCGCTGTTGGATGAAAGCATCGTTATCGAAATCCGAAACGAAAGCGACGTAGGGCAGGGCAGACAATTCCTTGATGTGACGGAACCCCATCTGGAACACATGTTCAGCGCCCTGTTGTATCAGGAACTCCAGCTTGGCGTCTTTGCCTTGCGGGATGCTGGCTTGGCTGATGCCTAGCGAGATGCAGCCAATCGCCAATTGGAACGCGTCTTGGATGCCATCGGCGGTCCGGTCATTGGTGAACTTCTTGGCGACCAGCACCGTGATCCCACAAAGCTCATCGAACAGTGTCTCCGCCGCTTCATGACTATCTGCACGTTGTGCGAGTGCCTCTAGCGCTTGCACTAGCTGAGGCGGGCGGGATTCGAAATGGGTGATCTGCATGGCGATAGATTAAGAGAAGATGTCCTCGCCGAGGCTAGGGCGACGGCCTTTCTTCGCGGTGCTGACGGACTTGCTTGGCACTTGCTTGCGCAGGCGCAGCAACAACTCCTTGGTTGTGCGCCCCATCGCGTACTCGTGTTCGCGGTCTTCGTCGTCATCATCATCGCCGTCATCATCTTCTTCTGATCTGACTTGCAGCTGGTTCTCGCCGGGCATCCAGTCAGGGAAGATCTCGAACAACACGCGATCCCATGCTTCTTCATTGGTGCGGGCGATCTCTAGTGCAAGGGGGATGACATCGTGGTCCGAAGTCGTCGTACCGCTTCTGGCTGCCCCCAGATTGTGGATGTCGTTGGCGATCTCAATGATCTCTTCGGCGGCTGTAGAGAACAGCACAGCAAATGCGGTCGTACCCCAATCGGTGGAGAGGGCTTCGTGGATCAGCTCGGCGCGGCGTTCTGCATCATCCGTGGAGAAGATGACGCCGTGAATGTGCGCGAACAAGGATTCAGACAACACTTCTGGCTCATCCTCGATCCAATCCTCGTCCCACGTGGCGGCGAAGTAGGCCAAGCTCTCAGCCCATACTTTGGGCGGGATGAGCAGCGTCGCCAAAGACAGCTTGCCACCATCGAAAGAGGAGAGGTGCAACGAAGCTACCTGAGGCTCAAGCGTGTTCAACACTTCGACCACAGCGAGGTCGCCGAACTTCTCGGCAGTCTCGTTGATGGCTTCTTCGGCGTGCTCGGTCGAACCGGCCAAGACCAGTTCGGTGATCTGAAGTTGTATCGCTGGCAGGTTCTTGTTATCAGGCATTGTCGTCTCCGCGTGAATCGAACAGTTGTTCTATGTCCTCAGTCCCAGCCATCTGATCGTCGTCTTCATTCTCAGCATTCTCTTTGTCTTCCTCTGCCTGCAAGGCATCGAGAGAATGGTCCTCATCCGTCCAGCGTTTGCCGTTCTTGAACAAGAACGCGGTGACGATGGCTTTGCGCGCCAACTCAGGATTGCTGCTGAACACAGATGTCAGCGCATCAGCGGTGGCAGAGTGCGTGGTCGAGACCATCTTCACGACCTTAGCCGCATCGCCTTCGTCATATTGCTGACCTTCAAGCAACAAGCCCGCAACATTGTCGAACTGCAAATGCTCGGCCAAGGCGAAGCTCAGCAGATTCACGTCGTCGATCTCTGTGCCGTTGGCGAATTCGCCCAGCAAAGAATCGATGACGCGTTGATAGTTCTTACGGTCTGGCGGCTCACCCAGCGTGTCTTCGATCTGGATGCCAAGCTCACGCGACTGGTAAGCGAATTCGGGATGGATTCTTTTCATGTTTTTGTCTTCTAGTTGATTAACGGTATTGCAATCACAGGGTCACACCGCAGCGAGTGAAGAGTGATCTCCACAAGTTCTGCGCTTCATTCTCAGGATCGATGACGATACGGTTGTTGAGGCTATAGTTATATTCAGCGCGCTTCTGCGGATCGGACAGCAACTCATACGCCTTCTTGATGGCGTTGAAACGCACTTCAGCGTTAGAGTTAGGATTTCGGTCCGGGTGATGACGCATGGCCAAGGCGCGGTAAGCCTTTTTGATGTCGTCGGTCGAAGCCGTCGGCGACACGCCAAGAATATTGTAGGGATTTTCCAATGAATGCCTCCTGAGAGCGCGGCATTTTACCTACTTAGGCACGACAGGTGCAGTTAGTATTGAATCTCACCCAACAAACGCAGGTAGAAAGGCGAGCAACCATGAAATATAGGCACTACAAAGGCGGCATCTACGAGATCGTGTGCGAAGCCAAACTCGAATCAGATTCGACCATCATCATGATGATCTACCGCTCACACGATGGCTCGACCTGGGCAAGGCCGAAAGAGGTGTTCTTTGAGATGGTGCAGGTGGAGGGGAAGGAAGTGCCGAGGTTCGCGCTCATCAATGAATAGGTACGACCCGCATCAACTGCCTTATCTATCTTTTTCGCGCAATGTTGTTTTAGTCATCCTCGCGTCTTGGCATAATCCGCCCCTCGTAAATTTCACCCATCGGCCTTCCATGTGGAGGCTGATTTAATCTAGCTAAACTCAATATGCTTCCATCAATAGAACAACGCCTCGCCGCCGAGATCGCGGCCAAACCTGCTCAGATCGCTGCTGCCATCGCCCTGCTGGACGAAGGCGCGACCGTGCCTTTTATTTCGCGTTATCGCAAAGAGGCGACGGGGGGATTGGACGATATCCAGTTGCGGATGTTGGAAGACCGGCTGCGTTATTTGCGCGAGTTGGAAGATCGGCGCGCGGCCATCATCGCGTCCATCACCGAGCAGGGCAAGATGACACCAGAGTTGTTGAAGGCGGTGTCGCTGGCGACGGACAAGACGCACCTCGAAGATTTGTATCTGCCCTATAAACCCAAGCGCCGCACCAAGGCGCAGATCGCGCTGGAGGCGGGGTTGCAACCGTTGGCGGATGCGCTGCTGGCGGATCCGACTTTGAATCCGGAAGAGGTGGCGGCCAAATATCTGCTTGCCGCCTTCACCAGTGCGGCGGGCGATGCCAACCCCGGTGTGGCGGATGCCAAGGCGGCGCTGGATGGCGCGCGGCAGATATTGATGGAGCGCTTTGCCGAGGATGCGAACCTGTTGCAATCGTTGCGCGACTATGTGCAGCAACATGGCGTGGTGCAGTCCAAGGTGTTGGAAGGCAAGAACGAGGCGGCGGAGAAGTACGCCGACTATTTCGATTATTCCGAATCCATCAACACCATTCCCTCGCACCGCGCGCTGGCGGTGTTCCGTGGTCGCCGCGAAGAGATGCTGGATGTGCAACTGCGTTTGGATAGCGAAGAAGAAAAACCGACGTGGGGTGCGCCGCACAATCCCTGCGAGGCACGCATCGCTGCTCGTTTCAATATCAAAGACATGAGCCGTACCGCTGACCGTTGGTTGCTAGACACCGTGCGTTGGACGTGGCGCGTGAAGAGTTTCATGCATCTGGAATCGGAGCTGATGAGCGCCTTGCGTGCCAAGGCCGAAACCGAAGCCATCAATGTGTTCGCGCTCAACCTGAAAGCCTTGTTGCTGGCCGCACCCGCTGGCCCGCGTGTGACGATGGGGCTGGACCCCGGCATCCGCACCGGTGTGAAAGTGGCGGTGGTGGACGAGACTGGCAAGGTGGTGGATACCGCCACCATCTATCCGCACCAGCCACGCAACGATTGGGATGGGGCGTTACATACGTTGAGCAAGCTGGCCGAGAAACACAAAGTCGCGGTCATCTCCATCGGCAACGGCACCGCCTCACGCGAGACGGACAAGTTGGCACGTGACCTCATCAAACTGCGCCCCGAATTGAATATGACCAGCATCGTGGTATCCGAAGCGGGCGCGTCGGTGTATTCCGCATCGGAGTTCGCCTCCAAAGAATTGCCGGAGTTGGATGTGTCACTACGCGGCGCGGTGTCCATCGCGCGCCGTCTGCAAGATCCGCTGGCTGAGTTGGTGAAGATCGACCCCAAGTCCATCGGCGTGGGGCAATATCAGCACGACGTGAGCCAGTTCCAATTGGCACGTTCGCTGGATGCGGTGGTGGAAGATTGTGTGAACGCGGTGGGCGTGGATGTGAACACGGCATCGGTGCCTTTGCTGGCGCGCGTCTCTGGCTTGAGCAGCAGCGTGGCGCAGGCCATCGTGAATCAGCGCGACTTGAAAGGGCGCTTCGCCAGCCGTGCCGAGTTGCGCGACGTGCCGCGTTTGGGTGATAAGACCTTCGAACAAGCGGCGGGCTTCTTGCGCATCATGGGCGGTAACGATCCGCTCGATGCTTCGGCGGTGCATCCCGAATCGTATCCGCTGGTACAGCGCATCTTGGCCGACATCAAGCAAGACATCAAAGACATCATCGGCAACAGCAATCTGCTGAAGTCACTCAGCCCCGCGAAATACATGGATGAGAAGTTCGGCATCCCGACCATCAGCGACATCTTGAAAGAACTGGAAAAGCCTGGCCGCGATCCGCGCCCCGAGTTCACCACCGCAACATTCAAAGAAGGCGTGGAAGCATTGTCTGATTTGAAACCCGACATGATCCTCGAAGGCGTGGTCACCAACGTGGCGGCGTTCGGTGCGTTCGTGGACATCGGCGTGCATCAGGATGGCTTGGTACACATCTCTGCTTTGGCCGATAAGTTCGTGAAAGACCCGCATACCGTGGTGAAAGCAGGGCAGGTGGTGAAGGTGAAAGTGTTGGAAGTGGATGAGAAGCGCAAACGCATCGCGCTGACCATGCGCCTGACAGATTCAGCAGGGCAGGTGAGCAATAAGCCGGATTCTGCGCCGCGTGAACAACGTGATTCACGTCCTCAAGCAAGGCCAACGAGTGGCAAACCCGCGAACCGTGCGCCAACTCAAGCGCCCGTAGGTGGTGCGATGGCGGCGGCGTTCGCCAAGCTGAAGGGTTGACGGTTGAGATGAACCACGAACACTTGGAGCTCTTAGTCACCCGCACCATGCCTTACGGCAAATACCAAGGGCGACTCATCGCCGACTTACCGGGGAATTATCTGAACTGGTTTGCAAGGACGGGTTTTCCTAAAGGTGAGTTGGGGCAGTTGCTCGCGTTGATGCAAGAGTTGGATCACAACGGTTTGTCTTCCCTGTTGGACCCGCTGCGAAAATAGATTGCCGGGATGGAAAAGGAAAAAGCCAGAAGAGTGATCTTCTGGCTTTTGTATTTGGCGTCCCCTACGAGATTCGAACTCGTGTTATCGCCGTGAAAGGGCGGTGTCCTAGGCCTCTAGACGAAGGGGACTTCGTGTACTACTTTTTCTTTTTGGTGGAGATAAGCGGGATCGAACCGCTGACCTCTTGCATGCCATGCAAGCGCTCTCCCAGCTGAGCTATACCCCCAGGGTGCCCCCGAAAAGAGCGCGCATTATAGTGATGCGACCCTACCTTGTAAAGCGACTCACACGGTTTTTTTATTGAGTCCGTTTTCGATGCGCGCCAACACCATCTCACGTGGGAACAACACGACCAATGCATCGACGGATGGTGTCTGTGTTTGGCCTGTGAGCATCACGCGCAAAGGCATCGCAAGCTTAGGCATCTTCAAACCGTGCTTGGCGATGACTTCTTTGATAGCGGCGCTGATGGCTGGAATCTCCCATGCGACACTCTTCATTGATTCAACGAAATCACGTAACGCAGGAATAGCTTCAGCGGAGAGTTGCACATCGAGCAGAGCTGCATCGGGATGCAACTCGATGTAGAACACTTCAGCCGCATCGGCCAGCTCGTTCAAGGTGGAGACGCGCTCTTTATATAAGCCAACGATGGCTGCCAAAGAAGGGCTGTCGATGACTTTGATGGCGCGTGCTTCGAGGCGAGGGCGAACCATCTCGGCCAATTTGGCGTTGTCGGTTTGCTTGATGTAATGGTTGTTCAGCCATTTCAGCTTCTCGGTATTGAACTGAGCAGCGGAGGGCGTGATGTGATCGAGGTCGAACCATTCGCAGAACTGGGCGACTGAGAACACCTCGTCATCGCCGTGCGACCAGCCCAAACGGGCGAGGTAGTTGATGACGGCTTCTTGCAGGTAACCGTCTTCGTCGTATTGCATGACGCTGACCGCACCGTGGCGTTTGGACAATTTGGTACCGTCGTCACCCAAGATCATGGACAGGTGAGCGTAGTTTGGAACGGTCGCGCCGAGCGCTTTGAGGATGTTGATCTGGCGCGGGGTGTTGTTCACGTGGTCATCGCCACGGATGACTTGGGTGATGCCCATGTCCCAGTCGTCCACCACGACACAGAAGTTGTAGGTCGGTGTGCCATCGGAACGGGCGATGATGAGGTCATCTAGCTCGGTATTGCTGAATTCGATGACGCCCTTGACCATGTCTTTCCAAGAAACGACACCGTCGCTTGGGTTCTTGAAACGCACGACGGGCTTGATATCAGCTGGTACGGGCGGCAAGGCCTTGCCCACCACAGGGCGCCATTTGCCGTCGTAACGGGGTTTTTCACCAGCGGCACGTTGAGCTTCGCGCATGGCGTCCAACTCGGCTGGGCTGGTGTAACAATAATAAGCCTGGCCCGCGGCTATCATTTGCTGGATGACTACTTTATAGCGATCCATACGCTGCATCTGATAGAACGGACCTTCGTCGTAGTTCAATTCAAGCCATTTCATGCCGTCCAAGATCGCCTGGACTGCTTCGGGGGTGGAACGCTCGACATCGGTGTCTTCGATACGCAGGATGAAGGTGCCGCCATGCTTGCGCGCATAGGCCCAAGAAAAGAGCGCGGTACGGGCGCCGCCAATGTGAAGGTATCCAGTTGGGCTGGGAGCGAAACGAGTACGGACGGTCATGTTGCTTTCCTGAAGTTGGGGCTTGGATCGAAGGCGCGCATTCTACGACAGATGGATATGCCTTCAAAGAAATTGACCCGCCGAAGACGGCCGTGATTAAATTCGCGTCCTCGACCGGGCGGTTAGCTCAGCGGTAGAGCACTGCCTTCACACGGCAGGGGTCACTGGTTCGAACCCAGTACCGCCCACCATAAAATCAATAAGTTAAGTATATATTGCCATACTCAGGCATACCTCCATATACTCGATTATTCCACGAAATTTTCCATAATTTTCCATAACTTTTAGCGCTCTGAGTTGCACCAATTGGTATGTTTGGGTATATTTCAAAGCGGCTCCATCGGATTGTCGTATTGCAACGTCAGTCCTACACCAAGTGCAAGGTAATGGAGAGCTTCATGTGAAATGACAATGAAGTGCTACGCGCGTTAGCCAATTTCCCCGTATCGGCACGTTTCTTCGACGAGAAGATGTGTGGAGCAGGGGTCATATATACGTTATACGATGTGATCTGGGATGTTAGCGGAAGGTGACTTGCAGGGGCGGCTCGGTTAATAGTGAGTGCGGCGGATGTGGGAAGCTTACCTCGTGAGTCATCACCAGTTGAACTAGACTTCAGTCCATCGGGCATTCTCGTTTTTCGGATATATCCGGAGGACGGCTATGCTCATCTGCATTTGCATTCAGCGTGTTCTCCGGTTGGAGAACACAAATGCACAACAATGTCAGTATCACCATCCAGATCTTACTAGCAAGGTTCAATGGCCAGCTGTTGATCCCCTTCGCATCAGGAGCTGAGGCAGCTGGCTTCGCAGAGCAGACTGCTCGCAATCTTGCTTCTCGCGGCAAATTCCCAATACCAACGGCTACTAACGAACAAGGCTCGCGCCGGTTTATTCACATTCAAGATCTCGCGGACTATATCGATGCACGCAGATCCATCGCACTAAAACCGAAACGTGGGCGGCCAACGAAAGAATCAAAGTTGAGCAATATTGCGGTGGGGGCATGATGGATAAGCCTTCAATCATAGTTCGCACAACACAAAACAAGTTAATCAGAGAAGAAAAGCTCATAAACGCTGGGGTACTCATTGCTGGGGATTCACCAGCGGGTAGTGACATGGCTTTTACTCATTCTGTGTTGTGCCAGGTGGGTCTCCCTCGTTCTAAAGTCGAAGGGCGAGAATTTTTGCGTCGGTCAGGTGAAGCATGGCTGAATATCCAAGCTGGCGTGATAGATGAAGGTAACGGCCCAGTGTTCCAGCCAATACCATATGGCGCTATGCCTAGACTGGCTTTGGCACATATATCCACCTATGCCAAGCGTAACAATACACGTGTAGTACCGGTCGGCGATAGCGCAAATGAATTTTTGCGCTTGCTAGGTTATCCGACCTCCGGCGGAAAGCGGGGGAGTCATATAACTCTTCGCAAGCAGATGCATGCTCTTGCTGCCTGCCGTTTGCAGTTGGGCTTTAAGGGGCGCACATTCAATGGCCAACCGGTTGAGCAATTTGATTCGTGGTCGCCTTGCGAGAACTTATATCAAAAAGCGATATGGCCAGGACAGGTCACTCTTTCATCAAGCTTCTTTGACGAAATAATTGCACACGGCGTACCACTGGATAATCGTGCGATGCACAATCTCAAAGGATCTTCTTTGGCTTTAGATATTTATGCTTGGCTTGCATATCGACTATACCGAATAGAAGGAAGGCAAGTAATGCTGCACTGGAAACCGATCAGAGATCAGTTTGCACACGAGTACCTCGGGAAAAATGCAAATAGGGACTTCCGGCATAGCTTTTTGACCGGATTGAAGTCGGTAATGCTTTTTTACCCAAAAGCAAACGTCGAAGTTGTTGATTCCGGATTGATCCTGAGAAAGTCGCCGCCGCCAATAAAAATGAAGGATTGATACAATTTTTAATACCTTGGATCGCCGAAGGGCCGATTTGTAGGCCCTTCGATTTTATGCCCCTCAGTCACGCTGAATCACCCCCCCCCACCTAGGCTGAAACCCACTGACACAGGGCGATACATCATTCAATACTTACGTTGAATCCACGGCACGATGGCCCATCGGCAACAACAATTGGAGTATGTTAGCTCCCAAGTTGTCCACGCTGAATCACCCCCCCCACCTAGGCTGAAACCCACTGACTAGGGCCGATACAACATTCATAACTTACGCTGAATCAACACCTGGCCCATCGGTAACAACAATTGGTGTTGATAAGTCTGTTAGCGGTCGGAGTTATCCACGCTGAATCACCCCCCCCATCCACGCTGAATCACCC
>Ga0172379_10001484_pt1 | contig 46346 bp, 34 predicted proteins | sample GrowelOW334metaG_FD_119756 | JGI IMG/M metagenome (GOLD analysis project Ga0172379, IMG submission 119756) | Groundwater microbial communities from an aquifer near a municipal landfill in Southern Ontario, Canada - Groundwater well OW334 metaG | ecosystem: Environmental > Aquatic > Deep...
ACTTTTTGGAAGCAAAAAGTAACCAAAAACTTCCGGGGGTTCGTTATAACCTCTCATTGTCATAGGTGGCTTATTCTCTCTTGCAACCACGGTAAAGCTCACCCCCGGACCCCCATGGAGCTTCGAATCGAGCTCTTTCAGAAGTTTAATAAGTAACCCTTGTATCTCGAGGGGGTTGGGGCTGAGGGGCTGAGCGGCCCACATGAAATGAGTAGCCACGTAGAAAGAAGCGCCGTGTCCGCCTATGGCGGGAATCCGAAGCCCCAAGAGTTTTACCCCACTTTTGCGGCCAAAAGTGGGAAAGAAAGAACAACAAATTGAAGTTTAGATCTTCCGGTTATGAAAAGTAACATAGAAGATGTTCAAATTGATGAGCTTTTCCTGAAAAGTGCTATACTATTGCCATATGCGTCATTTTAAAAAGCGCAAAGGGCTTTTGAAAACTTTCCATAATCCCATCTTCCTCATTTGTCTGCTGGCCGTCATCTCCTTTCCATTGATCTTTTTGGTTTTGAGCAAAAAGATGAAAGCGGAGACAGGCCCTGCATCTTGCAAGGCAGTGCCGGTCAGTTCGACGGGGTTTATCAAAACGCACCATCTGCGCGACAACACCTCCGGCATGGGCGTTCTGCCCACCAGAGACGGCGGATACCTGCTGACGGGTGAGACTGTCATGAGTAACGCCATGTCAGACCCCAGGCCGTTTATCATTAAAACCGATGCCAAGGGCAATAAGGTCTGGACTCGGGATTTTAGCAGTGCCAGTAATGCCCTGGGCGAGATGAGCTCCAGCTATGTCGGGCGTTTATCCGCCGAGACGAGCGATGGCAGTATCATCATGGCCAGCGACGTGGTGGATTTTGTCGACGAAAATATTAAAGAGATGTACGGGGATATTTTAGTCACTAAATTCAGCCCTAATGGGAATCAAACGTGGTCAATCATGCTCGGCGATTACAGCATTGATCGTCCGCAAAGAATGTGGGCTCTGCCGGACGGCGGCGTATTGCTTTTGGCCCGCTTTATGGAAACCGGTCATGGCAATGACGTGGCTGATACGTCTACTGTGACCACATATAGCGTGCTGATTAGGATCGACAAGAACGGCAAAGTGATATCTTCCAAAAAAATGGATTGGGATGCGATTGATATGCAACGCTTGGGGGACGGGAGTTTGATCGCGCTGGCCAATATTAAGGTGGTCACGCCCAAACAACCCGCTAATATTGTGGGACCGGAAGTGGTCATGCATCCTTTGCCAACCATGATCAGACTGGACAGCAATTATCGAGTGACTTGGTCTAAAAGTTTGGAAATGATTCCGTCGGAGATGAATACCATCGCCAGCATGACAGATGACGGTAAGTTTACGGTGGGCATCACCAAGATTCGTCTGGCGGGCGGTGATTTTAAGGCGATCCAGCAAACGACGGACGGCGGTTTTATAGCTTTTGGTTTTAATAATTTCTTGTTGACCCAGGGCTTGACCGGCAACGTCAACGTGACCAAAGCGGATACGACTCTGCGGCCGTTTGTGGCCGTTAAAGTCGATCCGGCCGGCAATTATCAATGGACGAAAAAATTAACCACGGATTTGATTTCGGGGGGCGTCTTTAATGATTTTCATGTGGCTAAAACCACGGACGGCAATTTTGTGATCCTGAAAGGCGTGGTGCGCGATTCCGACAATTATCAGGCGAGGTGGGATGACGCGGGCCGGAAGCAACAAACCGTGACTGAAAAATGCCATGAGTTTAAATGCAAAATGCCGGGGGATGAAAATAAAATCCCAGAAGTTAAGCCGTTTGCCGAAGAAGCGACCAAGGCCAATGAGGCCTTGCAAGTCGCCATGGCCAGCAATCTTGAGTTGATCAAGACGGATGCGGATTTTAATCCCATGTGGGTCAAGAAATACGATTTAGAAAGAGAGATCTCGGGATACGGCATTCAGCCGACCGTTGATAAGGGCGTAGTCGTCGTCGGCAGTATGCTGACTACCAAGATGCATATGGTGATGATGAGCCTGGAACCATACGAGGAAACGGCCATCATCAAAGTGGATGCCAACGGCGGAGCCAGCGGTTGCGCTTCCGTGACGGATCACTCCAAAGCTATGCTCGAGGATCAGAGCAGTTATCTGGTGATGCAAAATATGGATGTTGCGGGAGCCAAGGACATGAGGGTTAACATCAATAAGAAGGTCAAAGAGAAAACGGCCAACGCTAAAAACGTGGTGCGGGATATCTGCAAATATTCCAAAGTTAACGTCACTCCAGCTTGTTCTTACATCAATGCCAATCCAGTCTCCCAGCCCGGAGGGACAACGCCCACGCCCTTGACCAAGACCTGGGCCTACATCAATTATGAAAAAGCCACGGAGGGGACGATCGGTTCAGACAAGAATCAACAGATTCACGATGAGCTTTTGCCGGTTCTCAAACAAGTTTTTGGCAATCAGGTTAAGATGACGGACAGCATGAACAGCATGTGGCTCTCGTATATTTTCCCGCGCCTTGTGACGCGCGCCGATGTGGAGGCCGTGCAGAAGAAGCTTGAGGCCATTGGCTACAAAATCGACGAATCAGAAGGCGGAACACTGTATGTCTCCAAAGTCGGCCGGACTTTACATATGACTTTTTCCATTCAGAGTCCCATGGTCGGCAAACTGGAAGTGTTACTCTAACTGCCCATCTTCTTTGTTAAGGTGTATAATGTATTTTAATCGTCATTATTAATTTTTAATTCTGCATTCTTAATTATTTTATATGTCCAAAAAGTTACTGTTCATTTCCGCAGCTTTGCTGCTGGGATTGTGCGCCATGGGCAAACCCGCCTTGGCCGCCGAGTTTAAATCAGGCCAGATGGTCAACGTCTCGGCCACGGATAAGGTCAACGGCGATCTCTATGCCGCGGCCAATGACGTCTCAGTTGATGCTAATTTGCCAGGTGATGCCTTTTTGGCCGGCTCGATCATCAGAGTCTCCGGCGGCGTAGGCCAAAGCCTCATGGTCGCCGGTTCCATGGTCAATGTCATGGGTCCGGTCGGGCATGCCCTGCGCGTGGCCGGCAGTCAGGTCACGATTGGCGGCGTAGTGGAAGGCGATGTGATGGCCGCGGGCGGCATGGTCTACATTTTGCCGACGGCCGTCATCAAAGGCGACCTTTATTTGGCCGCGGGCAGCGCGATTGTCGAAGGCAAAGTGCTGGGCAACGTCAAAGCCACGGGCGGCGAGGTAGCTTTGCGCAGCGAGGTTGGCAAGGATGTTTATGTTGAGGCCGAAGGACTGACGCTCGGGTCGCAAGCTAAGTTGGATGGCAATCTGGCTTACAAGTCGCCCAAAGAAGTGACCATGGCTGATGGAGCCAAAGTGGTGGGTGGCGTGGATTACAAAAAAGTTGAACGCGCTGAGCGCGGGCAGACGAAAGCCGAGCCAAAAGAAATTAATTGGACCTGGGCTTTGCTTTGGTTCCTGGGCATTTTGATCAGCAACCTGATCGTGGCCTATGTCGGTTGGTACTTCTTCCGACAGCGCGTGACGGATATCACAAATAATATTCTCAATAATTTTGCCAAGCAGATGGGCTGGGGTTTTGTCTGGCTGGTTGTCATCCCCATCGCCTGTGTGGTCTTGCTGATAACCATCCTGGGTATCCCGTTCAGCCTCTTCTTCCTCTTGATTTATGCCCTGTTTGTTTCTCTGGCCAAAATTTTGGCCGGCATTGTCTTGGGTTCCTGGCTTTGGAAATTGATTACCAAGAAAGGCGCCAACGGCAATGGCAAGGGTTGGCCGGTTGATTGGAAAGTCATTCTCTTGGGCATAGTCGTCATGAGTCTGTTGATGCTCATACCGGTCATCGGTTGGGTCATCTGCTTTGTCTTCTTCCTGGCAGCCTTGGGTGGCATCATGACGGCCGCCAAAGCCATCGCGAAATAATCATTATTGGTAGAGACGCAAAATCTTGCGTCTAACTAAAAAAATAAGCAAACCCAAAACATCATGTTTATTGGTTGGACGTGTTGATAGATAGACGCAAGATTTTGCGTCTCTACCAACCAATTAAAAAACAAATGACAATTACCAAGAGACGCCCCACCGGGGCGTCTCTACTTTTTGGTTTATTGGTTACACGTCCAGATTGGCTGTCTTGGCGTGGGTTTGGATGAAACGTTTGCGCGGGGCGACTTCTACGCCCATCAAAATATCAAATGTTTCATCGGCTTCGGCCGCATCGGTGATGGTGATTTTTTTCATGATGCGCGTTTTGGGGTTCATGGTCGTTTCCCAAAGCTGGTCGGCGTTCATTTCTCCCAAACCTTTGTAGCGCTGGATGCTGACTCCTTGGATTTTATTCACGCCTTCTTCCGCTTCACCCGCTTCAATCACTTCCTCTTCTTCCTCGAGCTTCGAGCTTCGAACTTCGAGCTTCGTTTTAGTCTTCTTCCTTTCCTCTTTCAGCTTAATGAATTCGGCTATGAGTTTGTCGCATTCTTGTTCCGAAAAAGCGTAGCGGAATTCTTTGCCGGAAGCCACGCGGAACAGGGGAGGCTGGGCAATGTAGATGTGGCCGTCGATGATCAGCTGGTTGAAGTAGCGATAAAACAAAGTCAGCAAAAGCGTCCGGATATGCGCGCCGTCCACGTCGGCGTCGGTCATGATGACGATGCGTTCATAGCGTAAGCGGCCCATGTCCATGTTTTCGCCGATGCCAATGCCCATGGCGATGACTAGATTTTTAATCTGCTCGCTGGCGATCATTTTATCCAGGCGCGCGCGTTCCACGTTCAAGATTTTACCGCGTAAGGGGAGTATGGCCTGGTGCTCGCGGTCGCGGCCTTGTTTGGCCGAGCCGCCGGCGGAGTCTCCCTCAACGATGAACAGTTCGGATGATTTTGGATCTTTGCTCGAGCAGTCAGCGAGCTTGCCGGGCAAGGTCATGCCTTCCAAAACGCCCTTGCGGATCACGGTGTCACGCGCGGCCCGGGCGGCGGCCCGGGCGCGCTGGGCCAGGATGCATTTGCCCAAAATAGCTTCGCCATCGCGCGGATGTTCTTCCAGATAAGCGGCCAAAGCTTCGTTGGTCAAAGACTCGACGGCCGTGCGCACTTCGGGATTGCCGAGCTTGGCTTTGGTCTGGCCCTCGAATTGCGGGTCTTTGATCTTGACCGAAATGACGGCCGTCAAACCTTCGCGCACGTCTTCGCCGCTCAGATTATCATCCTTTTCTTTAATGTAGCCTTTGGCGCGGGCGTAATTGTTCAAAACGCGCGTCAAAGCCGAGCGAAAACCCATGACATGCATGCCGCCCTCGGGGTTATAGATGTTATTGGCAAAAGCGAAAACAGTTTCTTTATAATCATCCGTATATTGGACGCCGACTTCGATGCCCACGTCATCCACCTGGCGCTCCACGTAAAAGATGTTCTCGTGCTTGACCTGTTTGGCATGGTCTAGGTGTCGCACGTAAGAAGCCACGCCGCCCTCGAAGAAAAAGGCGTAAACCTGCGGTTGGTTTTTGACGCGCGCGTCGACGACGGTCACTTTGATGCCTTTGGTCAGGTAACACTGTTGGCGCAAGTGGTCCAAAATGTATTTGAGGTCAAAGGTCGTTTCCGTAAAAATGGTGGCATCCGGCTTAAAGGAAATCGTGGTGCCGTGCCGTTTGCTTTTGCCAACTTCTTTGACTTTGTATTTAGGCGTGCCGCGTACGTATTCCTGAACCCATTCGGCGCCGTCGCGTTCCACGCGGGCTTCGAGCCATTCGGAAAGCGCGTTGACGACCGAAACACCCACGCCGTGCAGACCGCCGGAGATTTTATAACCGCTGCCTTCGCCGCCGAATTTGCCGCCGGCATGAAGTTTGGTGAGCACCAGCTCCAAAGCCGAGACTTTATATTGTTTGTGCATGTCAACCGGAATGCCGCGGCCGTTGTCGAAGACCGAGACCGTGCCATTATCATTCAAAGTCACAATAATTTCCGTGGCGTGTCCGGCCATGGCCTCGTCAAACGAGTTGTCCACGACTTCCCATATCATGTGATGCAAACCTTCGGGCCCGGTTGAGCCGATGTACATGCCCGGACGCTTGCGGACAGGCTCCAAGCCTTCCAGAACGGATATCTGCTCGGCGCCGTAAGCGCCTGCTTTGGTGGGGGTTTTTGCCATAGATTGCGCGGAAATTATACCAAGCAGATCAATCAGCGTCAATCATAAAAAGCAAGCCACGGCGTTCGCGAACGCCGTGGCAAACCTATAGTCTGTCATTGCAAGGAAGGAGTCGGACGACTGACGTGGCAATCTACAGTAGATTGCTTCGTCGCTGTTGCTCCTCGCAATGACAATGGACACATAACCCCACACATAGGACAATGGAGGCATGAAAACCATCGTCTATTTGGTGCGTCATGGCCGGGTGGAAAATCCGGACAAAATCGAATATGGCCGTTTGCCGGGTTTTAACTTAAGTCAATTGGGTCGCGAGCAGGCGGCGGCTATTGGTCAAGAAATATTAAAAGCTAAGATAGACATTTGCTCCATAGTTTCTTCCCCGCTTGAGAGGGCCGTTCAGACGTCAGAGATCATCTCGCAAGCTATCGGCGTGCCTTTTAAGACAGACGAACGCCTGACAGAGTGGGATCAGGGGCCATGGGAGGGCAAAACAACCAAGGAATTCGCCTCGCAATCCGGTTACTATAACGTGCCCATGAAAATGGAGGGTCTTGAGCCTCACGAAGAGGCGGCCGTCCGGGTATTGGCCGTGGTCAAGGAATTAGTCGATATCTGCGCCGGAAAAATAGTCTTAATTGTTTCGCATCGTGAGAGCATGGTCTCGGCTGTCCTAAAACTGCAAGGCAAGGATTACTCGCTGATTCATGATTTGGACATGCCCGTCGCCAGCGTCTGGGAACTGGTGTTCGAAGGCGATCAATTCATCTCAGCCGCGTTAAAATGGGATACGCCTGAAATGAGTAAAAAGTAACGAGTAAAAAGTAAAAAGTTACGGATAACAAACCTCGGTGAATTACTCGTTACTAGTTACTCGTTACTAGTTACTGTATAATGGTTGTTGTATGGAAACCTATTCGGGTTTCACAAGCGGTGACCTGCAAGCGGCCAGCTGGTGGGTAAAAAATGAAATCAAAATTAAGTTTTGGTCGCGCGTGCTTTTGATTGCCGCCAATGCGGCGGTTTGGGGATATGTTTTTTGGGGTTTGCTCGATGCCTACGCCATTTCTTATCCGCGCGAATCCCGGATAACTCAAGAGATCGCCCTGAATCAGCAGATTTTGGACAAGATAGAGCAGGACAGGCCGCGCAATATCGGAACTTCCCAGGTTTTAGTTTTTCAAGCGACAGAAAGTCGTTTGGATATTATGGTTGATTTAGAAAATCCCAATGACCAATGGTGGGTGGATTTTTCTTATCGCTTTAACGTCTCCGGCGAGCAGACACCTGCTCATCAGGGTTTTATTATGCCGGCCGCTCAGACGACCCTGACAGAGCTTGGCTACACGCCTAAGGCCAAAGGCGGCAAGTCGGCTCAATTGATTGTGGAAAATATCCGTTGGCATCGCGTCACGCCCAGCGAGGTCAATAATAATTACAACGAATTCATCCGCAAGAGGTTTGGGAGCGTGAGCGTGGAACATGTTAATTTTAGTTTAGCTTCGCCCACCGAGGGCCAAAGCCTTTCCCGCACGACTTTTGACGTGATTAACCGCGGAGCTTTCGGTTATTGGTCGATTGATTACATCATTAAACTTAAACGCGGATCGACGGTCGTTGGCGTCAACAAAGTTAATATCCGTGAACTCAAACCCGGAGAAACGAGACCGGTCGAGCTTTACTGGGCCGATAAAATTCCGAGCGTCAGCAAAACTGAAGTCATTCCCATCATCAATTTGCTTGATCCAGGGGTTTACTTGCCATCCGGGCGACTCACGCCATAAGATTGGTGACATGCGTCGATTGTGGTTTGACATGCTGTGGAGAACCGACTGGATCCTTTTCGGGTCTTTGTTGGCATTGACCGTTTTTGGTCTGCTTATGGTCTACAGCATCGGCGCGTCCAACGAAGTCGGTTCTTTGCTCCAGTTTAAAAAACAAATCATCGCCGTCTTGATCGGCGGTTTGGCCATGGTCTTGTTGGCCATCGTTGATTACCGTCAGGTCAAAAGTTTGGGCATGGTCATCTACGCCGGCGGTTTGACTCTGCTTATTTCAGTCCTTATTTTTGGTTCAACTGTGCGCGGCACGCAGGGTTGGTTTAGAATCGGCGCGTTTTCCCTGCAACCCGTAGAACTGGCCAAGGTGGCTTTTGCGATTTTTCTGGCTTCTTATTTTGCCAAGCATGTTTACAAGCGGTTAAACTGGGTAACTTTTTTTGGGAGTTTGTTTGCCATGCTGGGTTACGTAGCGCCTATTCTCATGCAACCCGACTTTGGTTCGGCCATGGTCATCGTGGCCATGTGGCTGATCGGCGTGGCTTTTGCCGGTTTGCGCTGGAAAGCCTGGGTCTTATTGCTTTTGATTGGCACCGTAGGTTCCTTTGTAGTTTGGCAATATGCTTTTAAACCTTATCAAAAAGATCGCTTGCTGGCTTTCGTTAATCCTCAGATGGATCCTTTGGGAGCCGGATATAATGTTAGGCAGGCCCAGACGGCCATCGGGTCGGGCGGCATCTTGGGCAAAGGAGTGGGACAGGGGAGCCAATCGCGCCTTAGGTTTTTGCCCGAGGCCTCGACTGACTTTATGTTTGCGGTCATGGGCGAAGAGCTGGGGTTTGTTGGTCTAACCGTTATCCTTGGACTGTTTGGAGTGCTCCTGACGCGCGTCTTATTTATAGGCCGGCGGTCAGAGGATCCCTTTGTCGGCATTTACTGCGGCATGATTACGGGCATGCTTGGTCTGCATATCCTCATTAATGCCGGCATGAACCTGGGGGTTATGCCGGTCACGGGCATTCCTTTGCCTTTTGCTTCGGCCGCCGCGTCCTCCTTACTTGGCGGGTATATAGCCTTGGGCATCGTTCAAAGCGCGGCGGTTTATGGCAAATCATCTAATATGTAACACGCAACATGTAGCATGGAACACATAACATGGAACACATAGCACATAGCATCCGTTTGCTCCATGTTCCATGTTATGTGTTGCATAAGTTACGGCAGAGCTGTTGACTGAGCACTGAGCACTGTCTACTGTAATACTATGTCATCCACGAATGCTTACCCGTTGCTCTCGCATTGTCCTATTTGCCATACCTTATTTGCCAAGGAGGACATCAAGCTGGTTGAGGAAAAAGAGCAGGCCACGCTTTACCATTCTTTGTGTCAGGCCTGCGGGCATGGCCTCTTGGCTTATGTCTTGGAAACGGAGGGAGGGATCAGCTCTTTGGGCTTAATTACCGATGCTTCCGGGGTCGATATGGTCCGTTTGGCTGGTTCGGAGGCCGTTTCGAGCGAGGAGTGCGTGGCCGCGCATCGCATGATTTTAGAAAACAGCGGCGACCTGTGCCGGCGACTTCTTGACATATCAGGCAAATTAGCCTAATATTCAGGCACCTAAAACAGATTTATGATTACCACTCTGCAGGCGCAACTGCGTCAAAAGAAAGAAGCCGGAACCCAGGAAAAGCCAGAAGTTACGCTTAAGGCCGTAGTTTACGGCCATGGCCTGCCCAGCCGTTCCATTAAAGTCGCTACCAGCGAATTTTTGAAGGTTTTCCGTACCGTTAAGCATTCAACTTTGCTTGATTTGACGATCGAAGGCGAACAGCCGGTTAAAGCTCTGGTGGGAGAAGTCCAGGTTAATCCGGTTACCATGGCTCCGGTCCACGTTGATTTCCGTCAGTTGCGCATGGATGAATTGATTACAATTTCCGTGCCTTTGGTTTATACTGGAGATGCCTTAGCGGTTAAGGCTTTGGGCGGCACGCTCATCCGGTCTTTGGATGAATTAGAAGTTGAGTGTTTGCCAGCCGATTTGCCCAAGGAGATTGTGGTTGATATGACGTCGCTTGCGACTTTTGAAGATAAAATCACGGTCGGGTCATTGGTTTTGCCTAAGGGTGTTAAGACCACGGTCGAAGCCAATGTAACTTTGGCCAGCGTCGAAGCTCCGTTGTCCGAGGATGAACAGAAGAAGCTTGAACAGGGAGAAGTCGGCGATGTGACGGCTGTTAAGACGGAAGCCGAGGAAAAGAAAGAAAAGGAAGCGACTGAAGAAGCTGCCGCCGCGGAAGCCATCAAGGAATAAATTATTTATCATGGAGGATCTCAAACTAAAATTAACCCAGTTGGATCCCGGAAAATTTCTCAAAAAATATTGGCCCTATCTAGCCGGTGGGGTCATTTTGGTTCTTCTGGCCAGCTATGGCCTTTTCAAGTTTGCCATTGCCGGACATAACGATGCGCAGGCTAATATGGATGGCTCAAATAGTTCGACAGTTGCCGCCACTTCGACCGAAGGATTGGTCGGCCGCAAATTAGACGGCGTTTTAGTTAAACCGGAAGACGCCCAGCTCCTGCCCATGGCCATCATGGTGGAAATGCACCCGGATGCCATGCCGCTTTCCGGCATCTCTAAAGCCAGTTTGGTTTTTGAAGCCCCGGTCGAAGGCGGCATCACGCGTCTCATGGCAGTTTTTGATGCAACTACCACCGTTCCGAGCGTGGGCCCGGTGCGTAGCGCCCGTCCTTATTTTGTGGAATGGGCGGATGCTTTGCATGCCGTTTACGCGCACGTGGGCGGCAGTCCCGAAGCCTTGAACCGTATTGCCGGATTGCTCAAACTCCATAATTTGGATGAGATAGCCAGTGGTAAATACTTTTGGCGTTCAAAAGGCAGAGGGGCGCCCCACAATACTTACACGGATCAGCAGATGTTGCTTTCAGCTATTGACTCCAAAAATTGGCAAGCAATTTCTTTTGCCACCTGGAGTTACGATGACAGTACCAGCACCGCGCGCGGCGACGTCTTGTCGATCAAGATACCTTACGGCGGATCGTATAATGTAGAGTGGAGATTCGATCAAGAAAAAGATCTTTACACCCGTTACCAGGCTGGCAAGAGATTTGCCGACGCGGACGGTTCAGTCGTTAAGACTAGGAATATTTTAGTACTCACGACCGAACAGCGCGTGCTAGATGATTATGGCCGGCTTTATATCCGCACCACCGGATCAGGCAAAGCCACGCTTTACCGCGATGGTTACAAGCAGGATGTCCGCTGGAGCCGCTCGCCAAGCGAAAATATCCGTATCGAAACGACGGATGGCCGAGCTGTGGCCATGGGGCGGGGGACAACCTGGATTGAAGTCATCACGCAACTGGATCAGGTCCCGACGACATCCACCGCGTCATCCACATCAGGTCTTTAACGTTAAGCCCATCATATGACTCCCATCACTTCTCCGGTCAAAGACCAGGCGACGGTTAGTACGCGTGCTTACGTTGTTAAAGGCGGAACATCGCTTAAGGGCGAGGTCGCTTTAAGCGGCGCTAAAAATGCGGCTACCAAACAATTAGTCGCCGCCCTGCTTTCCGATGAGCCGGTGATTTTGCATAATGTCCCGCAGATCGGCGACGTGTCAGCCACCATCGAAATGTTGGAGGGATTGGGGGTCAAAGTGACGATTGATGGCCATACCGTCACAGTCGATCCACGAACTTTAAATACTAGCCAGGTTTCGGAAGCCCTAAGCCGTAAGAACCGCATCCCGGTTTTGCTCATGGGCCCGTTAATTCACCGTTTTGGAGAAGCCAGTATCCCGGCTTTGGGTGGATGCAAAATCGGACCCCGGCCCATTGATATCCACTTGGCCGGTTTGGAAAAGATGGGAGCAGAGGTCAGCGAAGGAGAAGGATACTACAAAGCTAAATGCAAAAAACTCAAGGCGGCCATGATTGAGTTGCGTTTTCCGTCCGTCATGGCGACCGAGACTTTGATCCTGGCGGCTGTCAAAGCTAAAGGCACAACCGTAATCACCAACGCGGCCGTGGAACCGGAGATTTTGGATACGGCCAAACTTTTGCAGTCCATGGGAGCTATTATTAATTTAGAGACTAATCGCACTTGGGTTATTCAAGGCGTGGAAAAATTAGGCGGCGCGGAACATTCCGTCATCCCTGACAGGATTGAAGCCGCGTCTTTTGGCATTGCAGCCGCTTTGACCAAAGGTTCGATTTTTGTGCGCGACGCGCGCCAGGATGATTTGCTTTCATTTTTGAACGCCATCCGTCGCGTGGGCGTGCCGTTTAAAGTCGAGAAAGATGGCATCCTCTTCGGCCATGCCGATGAGTATCAACCCGTCGTGCTCGAGACGGACACGCATCCCGGTTTTATGACCGACTGGCAACAACCGTTTGTCATGTTACTCACGCAAGCCAAAGGCGTCTCGATCGTTCACGAAACTATTTTTGAAGATCGTTTTGGCTACACCGAGTCGCTCGTTAAAATGGGCGCCAACATCCAACTGCATTCCGATTGTCTGGGCAGTAAAGAGTGTCGCTTTAAACATCAAAACTTTTTACATTCTTGCATTGTTTCCGGTCCCACGCCGCTCAAGTCCGCCGACATCTGCATCCCTGACTTGCGTGCCGGCTTCTCCTATCTCCTGGCCGCCCTCATGGCCGACGGCGAATCCCGCGTCACGGGCGTTGAGCTCATAGAACGCGGTTACGAGGATATTATCGGCAAACTGCAAAAGCTGGGCGCGGAGATTAAGACAGAGTAACTATCAAAAACCTCTCACGTCCGCACAGGTCTTGTTTGGTTGAAATTTCGTGGTTTGGAAAAAGTTGACGAGCCAACACCGTCAATTTTTTAGTTTGCCGCGGATCCACTTCGAGGAATATGGAATTTTGAATTTTGAATTTTGAATTTGGGGTATCAGTCGGTTTATTGCCTAAATTCCAAATTCCAAATTCCAAATTCAAATGTCCAATCTGTTGCAAAAGTTTCACAACCAGTGACGATCCATCACGGCCGGCGAAGAGCGCTTGGGATGGTTCGTATTTGGCTACGTCAGGCATCATGGTCTTCTTGTCCGTTGACGGGAGGTAGGGGAGATTGGCGACAAAAACAACGTCGAATCTCGAATCGAGCTTCGAGATACGAGCTTCGAGCTTCGAAATCAGTTTCTTGCCCAACAAGTCATCCCTCACAAACTCCACCTTAGCTCCGAGGAGTTTGGCGTTTTGGCGCGCGACTTTAAGTGCGGCCGCTGAGACGTCCGAGGCAATAACTCTCGCGTCTGGACATTCGAGCGCCAGCGTCACAGCTAAACAACCGGAGCCGGTACCAACGTCGACGACTACGCTCTCACGCGGACCATGCGCGCCAAGCGGACCAAGCGTACTGTCTGAGCACTGATCACTGGTCACTGTCCACTGTTTTACGAGTTCGACGAGTATTTCTGTCTCAGGTCGTGGGATGAGCGTGTGACGGTTAACGATAAAGTCACGTCCAAAAAATGGTTGCTCGCCTGTCAGGTAAGCGATGGGTTCATGTTTTTGTCGCCGTTGCGTCAAACTCAAGAAAGCCTTGGTGACTTTAGTCTCAACTTTATCTTGGCCATGAGCTTTGACGTAGGTCCGGTCTTTTTTGAGCACGTATGCTAAAAGCAACTCAGCCTCCCGCGGATCGATAGTTGTCTGGCGCAGCAAGTCGAGGATGGTCATAAAAGCACCAACCGCATTATAACTGACAACCAGCATTCGGTCATCCTGAATTTATTTCAGGATCTCACGGAGCACCGGCTTCGTGGGATGCCGAAACTAGTTCGGCATGACTGATTGGTTTTGTGTTATAATCAAGTTATGAAGTTGGGTGGTCTTTGGAAGTATCTAAATGACCCTTTTGGTCAGCCGAAACAGAAAACGGATTGGATAGTCATCCAAGAGCCGTCGGCTTTGGCGTCCGAGGCCGAGATGCCTTGGGAATTGAAATATGTTTTGTCACTCCGTCCATCGCGTCAGGACATGATTTCCGGTTTGCTGGAAGACGGTTACGGGTTAGGTCTGAGTTATCACAAACAAGCGCCGCCGCATGTCACGCGGGCCGTCAAACGCGTGGCGGATTTGACGCAAGAGGGTCTGGCCCACCATTGGCTGGGACCCTTGTTGAAATACGGCAGAGAGCCGGTTTGGGAACAAGCGGAGGAAGAGGAAGCCGTGGCTCAGGGTATTAATCTCAAACAAGAAATTCAAACCATCAAAGATTTTGGGGAGGGTCACGGCCGTTTGGCTTTGGTTAAATTTCCCGGCATGAAAGCAGACGAGTCCAGCCTGGATGGGTTGAAGGAATTAAATTTGGAGATGAGGCCTATGGCCGCGCCGTGGCTGATCAATCTTTTACTGGAGCAAATAGAACCGTTGAAGTTTCCAGTTGGTTTATTGATCGGACTGGCGATGCTGGTCATCGGTCCTTTGGCGCATTTATTTCAAATCATTCTGCCTAATCTTGGATTGTCTTTGGCGGTCATTTTCCCGGCCGTACTTTTTTCGGGCCAAACCGCGTATAAGGTTTACATGAGCAATCAGGGTGCGTGGCGCGTCAAAAGGAAATATATTTGGGAAATAACAGCCATGGCCATGGTTTTACTTTTGGCCGCAGCCGCTTGGCCCTTGTACGGTTCGGGTCAGTTGATTTTAGCCGGCATGTTTTTCTCCCTGGGAATCATCCTGGTCCCGGTCACTCAAATCTTAAGGCGAGTTATCCAAATGGTAAAAAGCATGGACAAACTGGTGTCTGCCGGAAAGTTAAGCTTAAACCAAAGTTACCGATGGACAACTTTGGGCGAAGAAGCCAGAGGACTGGTCGTCCGGTTGGCCGGGCTGATGATCTCATGGTTTTTACTGGTTTGGATATTTTTCATTGGGTCATCTGAACTTAACAATGGTTGGTTCGTGGCCGGATTAGCCTGTTTGCCTCTGATCTTGGCGGAAGCCATAGCCTGGTTAGAGCTTAAACTCGAACGTTGGTTACATACTCGCTCAATTAAGCGCCTTTGGCGTCAAACCGTCATTTTAACGACCGATGCCTGGCAGTAAAGCCAGCATAGACAGCGGCTCTTAGATGAGTTAATATGGCTTAACCTATTAATATGTCTTTATTTAGAAAAAACCCGCCAAGCGAGGCCGAAGCCACTCAGACAAGTTCCAAGATGGCTTTAAAGTTCTTTTTGGAATTGGTGCAAGTTGTGGCCATTTCGCTTGCCATTATCATTCCCGTCAGATATTTTCTGGTCCAGCCTTTTTACGTCAAAGGCGCTTCCATGGAGCCTAACTTCTTTGATCACGAGTACTTGATCATCGATGAGCTTTCATATCGTTTTCATCAGCCGCAACGGGGAGACATTGTGGTCTTTCATTATCCCAATGACCCTAAGAATTATTTTATCAAACGCGTGATTGGATTGCCGGGCGAAACAGTTGAGATAGCGGACGGTAAAGTTAAAATTTATAACGATAAATATCCCAATGGTTTGACTTTGGATGAACATATTTATCTGGATGACGTCTACACCGCTCAGACGCGACGGGAGACTTTAAAGCCGGATGAATATTTTGTCCTGGGCGACAACCGTCCATCCAGCCTTGACTCGCGTTATTTCGGTTCCATTTCCAACAAAGTCATCGTGGGCCGCGTGTGGGTGCGCGGTTGGCCCTTAGATCGATGGACCGTCTTTAATCCTCCAGCTTATAACTTATGATAATTCAAAAAGCAAAGTTCAAAATGCAAAATTTAGGTAGCCTATGGCATTAATAAAATTATATCCCGAAGGGATTCCGATATTTTGCTCTTTGCATTTTGAATCTTGAATTAAATTTTATGCCTCAAATGAAGAAAACAGCCCCGGTGCCGAAAAAACCGGAAGGCGCGCCTAAGAAAAGCCAACAGCCTTTTGGGTTGGTGCGCGGCATGCGCGATATCCTGCCGGCGGATCATATTTACTGGCGTCAAGCTTTTGAAAAAGCGCAGAGCATTTGCGATGCTTATGGCGTAGAAAGAATTGAGACTCCGGTTTTGGAAGAAAGCAATCTTTTTATCAAAGGCGTGGGCAAGCAGACGGACATTGTCGAAAAGGAAATGTTCAGTTTTGAAACGCTGGGCAATGAGCACGTGACCTTACGGCCAGAGAATACGGCCAGCATCTGTCGCGCTTACATCCACCATGGCATGCTTAACCTGCCGCAACCGGTTAAGCTTTGGTACTGGGGTCCGTTTTTTAGACATGACCGTCCGCAGTCAGGGCGCTACCGCCAGTTTTGGCAATACGGCGTCGAAATCATCGGCGAAAGCGATGCGGTGGTGGATGCCCAGTTGGCCTTGATAGCCTGGCGTTATCTCAAAGATCTGGGCATTGAGGCCGTGGTCCGCATCAACTCTATTGGCACGCCCGAAAGCCGCATTAACTATCGCAACGCGTTGGTGGCTTATTTCCGTCCCAAGCGCAACCGCTTGTCGGAAGAGGACAAGAAGAGGCTTTTGAAAAATCCTTTGCGTTTGTTGGATTCCAAAGATCCGGCTATGGCCGAGTTAAAGGCTGAGGCTCCTCAGATCGTGGATTGGCTGGATGAGACTTCCAAAAATCATTTCATGCGCGTCCTCGAATATCTTGACGAGGTGGGCGTGCCTTACCAACTTGACCCGTTTTTGGTGCGCGGTTTGGATTATTACACGCAGACTGTCTTTGAACTTTACGATGCCAACGAAGCCGAAGAAACGGCCCAATCGGCGTTGGGCGGCGGCGGCCGATATGACGGGTTGATGGAACTCTTAGGCGGCCGACCAACGCCAGCCGCGGGTTTTGCTCTGGGCGTTGATCGTATCATAAGCCGGCTCAAAGCCGCTAAGCCAAGTTTGCCTGATAAGAAAGTGGATGTCTTTGTGGCCCAGCTGGGTGAAGCCGGGCGCAAACGCGCTTTAGCCTTATTTGAAGAATTCCGTACGGCCGGCCTTAAGGTCGCCGAGGCTTTTGCCAAGAGCTCAATTAAAATGCAGATGGAGATAGCTAACCGTTTTGGCGCCCGTTGGACGGTCATCGTCGGTCAAAAAGAAGTGCTTGACGGTACGGCTATCATCCGCGACATGGATGCCGGAACTCAGGAAATTGTGGATGGCCGCAAAGTCGTCCATGAGATTCAAAAGAAGATGGCCATCAACCAACCACCAGCCACAACTTAAATCATCAAAAACCAAACGCCAATCACCAAATTTGGACATTGGTCTTTGGATATTGGTTTTTTTGTAATGTTTTGGCTCTATTGACGCATGGTTGAGACTGTCGTATCTTATGGGGGACATCTCGAATGTCATAAATTCTTAATTTTAAAGAAAGGAGTGTTGGCACATGGTTGAAGTCAAGAAAAAGAAGGGCGAAACCTTCGACGCCTTACTGCGCCGTTTTCAGCGTCGCATGCAACAAGGCGGAATAGCTCTTGAAGCCCGCAAGAACCGGTTTCACGAACACGATCCTAGCCGCAACAAAACACGCGAAAGCGCGTTGCGTCGCGTCACCAAACGAGAACAATACGAATACCAGCTTAAAACTGGACAACTCAAAGAAGAAGCGCCGCGTCATTCCCCACGTTCTTAAAATCATGAACTTAGCCGAACGCATCACCGCTGACCTCAAGGAAGCGATGAAGAACAAAAATGAATTAGAGCTTTCAGTGCTCAGGCTTATGCGTACGGCTTCCAAGAACAAAGAAATTGAGGCCATGCGTCCCTTAACCGAGGAAGAGATGCAAGCGGTTATCAGGACCATGATCAAGCAAGGCAAAGATGCTCTGACGGATTTTACTTCGGCGGGACGTCAAGATTTAGTTGATAGACAAACGGGGGAGATAGTGATTTTAGAGCGCTATCTTCCCCCGGCTATGTCTTCGGACGAGCTGGAGGCGATTTGCAAACAAGTTATCTCGGAAACGGGGGCGGTTTCGCCTTCGGATGTGGGTAAAGTCATGGGTTCTATCATGAAGGTCGTGGACGGCCGCGCGGACGGTTCTTCTGTTCGTGCGATCGTCCAGAGACTTTTAGCCGGCAACACTTAGGCCGGGCAAGGAGGGCGATCTTTTTTCTTTTCATTTTTAGGCTATCTCTTCCATGCTGGAGAAACGCCGCTCAGCTGACGGGTTTTTAAACCTTGCTCTTAAGGCCATTTTGACATCACTGTTATTGGTCTGCTCGCTAGGATTTTTTGCGTTGCCAGCCAAGGCTCAATTCAATCAGGCGCAGAATACGGTCAACGCTACGACCCAAGCGGCTGGTTTGGCCAGCAGTTCAGCGGATCTCTTCACGATTATCGGCCGGATCATCTACGTTATTTTAGGCACGGTAGGGGTGATCTTCCTGGGTTTACTGCTTTTCTCCGGTTATCAGTACATGACGGCCAGCGGAGATCCTGAAAAGATCAAAACCGCCATTACCCGGATTAGAAACGCTGTCATTGGTTTATTGATCATCGTCTTTTCCTTTGCCATAGTGAATTTTATCCTGGGATGGCTAGTGGGCGATCAAAGCATTTTTGGCACTTCTTCGGGCACGGGTTCCGGCCAAGGGCTTAATCAATGGGGCGACACCGGCAGCTTGGGCAACGCTCAAATCATCGAATATCATTATCCTGAACCGGGCCAGATGAACGTGCCTCGGAATACGGCCATTGTCATCACCTTCGCGCCGAGCATTGATCCGGCCTCTTTCATCAGCGGTTGGACTAAAGGTCAACCCATGTCAGGCAATCTGAACGATTTGATGGTGGGTATTCATCCCGAAACTAATAAAAAACAAAACCTCCCCTCTAACAAAGCTTTGGTGGCCGTCAGTCCTGACATGCGGACAGTCATGATCAAGCCGACTGACCCGCTGGGTAATGCTCAGAAGCCGGCTTGGTACGAGGTCAAACTTGATGCCGGCATTATGAACGCTTCCGGCACCAAGCTTTTTGGCGGTAATTTTTCAAACGGTTATGTTTGGCGTTTTCAGGTTTCAACTCAGATCGATAACACGCCGCCTCAAGTTCAATCCATCGTCCCGCTTTCGGGCGGAGTTTATGCCCGCAATATCGTGGTCCAAATAAATTTTAACGAACCCATGTTCCCCGGGAGCGTAGCCGGTATTTATAACAATGGAGGTTTTTCAAATATTCAGGTTACCCAGGCTGGAGCCACACCGCCGGATGTGCCGATCGACGGCGAATTCCGGCTCTCAAACGGTTACCGGACAGTCGAATTTATAACGGCTAATGATTGCGGATTAAATTCGTGTTTGATCATGATGCGTTGTCTGCCCGCCGAAAAAACCATTCGCGGCATAATCAAGGCGGCTTCGCTGGCTAATAACGAGTCGGCTTTGGCGGCTGGTTATAAGACCGGGATTTTTAACGGCGCCGTGGACATGGCTTTCAACTCCTTGGATGGGGACGCGGACGGCAAAGCGACCGGTCCAGCCGGGGATCCGGCCGGCGGCATGGACGATTGGCCGGCGGCCACCACCAAGAATCCTTTGTCCTTCAAGACGAGTTCAGAGATCAACCGTTTTCCACCGTTCATCAAACAAGTCAACCCTTCGGTGCAAGCCGGCAAGATAGAGCTCGATAAGACGGTAGATGTGGATTGGTTGTCTGATCCGTCGGACATGAACGGCGTTATCTTGGGTTATACGGTCAATGCCAAGAGTTTTAGAATTTATACGTCCGGGCCGGGCGAAAAAGACACGAATACCTGGTGGTTTTATTCCAAAATGAAAAATATCGACGATAACGGCGATGAGGCTACTTCGACCACAAAGCACGTCCAGTCGCAGGTGAACATTTACCATCGTCCTTACATCAATTCGGATATTCCCAAGCAGGGTCAGCCGCTCAGCGAGGTCAATAACAATTACGATCCGTATGTCCGCCATTACGTGATGAATATTTATCAGAACTGTTTTAATCCGGCGGCCAGGGTGGATAAGAATAACGGCAAGATGATTGCGCCGACCGATAAGTCTAATTTTTGCAACGATGTGGCCGGTTTGGGAACCGATCTGGGCGGAGGCAATTTTTATTGCAATTTTATTAAGACTCCATGAAGCTAAGAAAATGGCTGGGCGTATTGGCCCTCTCGATTCTTTGCCTGGCAGGAGCCGGCTTTGCGTTGCCAGCCAAGGCCCAGCTGAACACGGGTCTAAATGAAGTTGGTCAGACCATCAAGTTAAGCGGCGAGGATCCGCGTATTATCGCCGGAAGGATTATTAACGTTGTCTTGGGCGTGTTGGGCATCATCTTATTGGCCCTGATGCTTTACGCTGGCTTCCTTTGGATGACTTCCGGAGGAGACGCTGAGAAGATTAAAAAGGCCCAAGGCATTATCCGCAATGCCATCATTGGTTTGGTTATCATTTTGTCGGCTTGGGCCATAACTTATTACATCATCAATGTTTTGCTTAACGCGACGGGCGGAGGCGGAGGCGGCGGAGGAGGGGGTGCTGGCGGGGGCGGAGGCGGGGGAGGTTTTGGAGGCGGAGGCAGTAAGGCTTTTAGGATTGCTTCGGCCGCGCCGCAAGGTGATGATAAAAATCCGTACAATACCAATTCCAAAGTCAACATCACCTTCACTCAGGAGATTAGTTCTGATATTTCCAAAGATTGGGCCAAATACGTGCAAGTCACGGCTCAAAATAATGTGGTCAACGGAATTTGGGAAGTGGTGGGCAACGGCGCCCAATGGATTCGCTTTACGCCGGGTGAAAATTGTCCGGAAGATCCTAACCAGAAATGTTTTTCCAAAAATACATTGTTCTCCGTCGTGGTCAACAAAGGCACTTTTGTTTCCGCCAGCAAAGAGCTGATCAATTGCGGAGGCCTTTATCCTGCTTGTACTTTTAGTTTTTATATCGGCGATAAAATTGATAAGCAAGCCCCGGCCGTCACCATAACCGGCTTGTACGATTATCAAAGTTTTTGTGAGGACGTGCCTTATGTCAGCGTACCGGCCAAAGCCGTGGATGACTTCGGAGTGTCTGTTATGCAGTGGTTGGAAGACGACGTGCTTTGGGATTCGGACGGACCAAGCGGTCAGCCCACCCCCAAAGAGTTCAGCTCGGCCAAAGATTGGTCGTCGGTCGGTAAAATTTTGAAACAACCTTACGCCATTACGGTTAAAGCCACGGATTTGGACAGCAACACCGGTGCGCAAACGATCCATCTCTCTGTCCTCAAGAACCATTGTTGCAATAAGAAACAGGACGGGGATGAAACTGGTTTGGATTGCGGCGGCCAGGATTGCTTAAGCTGCGGCGGCGGGCTTTGTTCGGGCAACGGACAATGCGCGAGCGGGCTTTGCGAAAACGGAGTGTGCGTAGAACGACCGATCATCACTAACGTCAGTCCGACCAGCGGCAAAGACGGAACTTTTGTTTCGATTTGGGGAGGCAATTTTGGAGAATCGGGCACGACAACCTTTATGGGCCCGCCGGCGGTTGAGGCAGTAGCGCCGCAAGCCTGCGTGGCTTTGGGCGTTAAAGCCTGGAACGACAATTATATTTTGGTGGAAGTCCCTAAGGGAGCTCAAACCGGTCCGATCAAAGTTTATAACAATAAAAGCAAACTATCCGATACGACCGACAAGGAGCCGGGCCCGATTTTGCCTGATTTTGTAGTAAACAGCGTCGAGCGACCAGGCATTTGTAAAATTGATCCGGGGGCGGGCAAGGCCGGCATTAAGGCGACTTTAACCGGCACCGGGTTTGGCAATGCCCAAAACAATCGCGTGATCGGGTTTGGAGCCACGACCCAGATTCAACAAGCCCAATGGGGGAATTCGTCGATTTCTTTTACGGTGCCCAACTTATACGCGGGTTGGTTCATGGTCGGCCTCAAAAGCAGTAACGGAGATCCGCTTTCTAACGCTGTGCCTTTTAATCTGCAAGGGGAACCGGTTCAGGTAGCGCCGACTATTTCCGCTCTTACGCCGGATCATGGTCCGACCAGCCAGTACATGACCATCATCGGTCAGCATTTTGGAGCGGTTCAGGGTTTGGTTAAATTTGTGGATAAAGCGACTGGGAGCGAAATCACGGGAGATGCTAATTTCCCCGCTGACTGCGGATCCGGTTGGTGGAGTGACACGCAAATTACCATCAAAGTTCCCAACATGATTGATCAGCAGGGAAAACAGATACAACCTCTCAATACAGGCAGTGCCCCGAATTTCAAAGTTTATATCTTACGCAGTCAAGACAACAAACAGTCCAATCAAGTTGATTTTCTTTTTTCCAACGAAGCTCTTGGCCCTGGCATCTGCCGCATCACGCCCACAGCCGGACCTAAAAAAACGGTTGTTCAAATTTACGGTGAGCGTTTTGGCGCCAGCAAGGGAGCGGGGGATCAAGTTGTTTTTGCGAACAATGCGGCGGCTGATACTTACAACACTTGGGAATCGCAACGGATTGATGTGGTGGTGCCGGACGCAGCCGTAACCGGAAAGATATTCATCAGACCCTCGGTGCCTCCCGCCTCCAATGAAGTCCAATTTTTAGTGGGAGATTGTCGCGACATACCGGAGGTGTGTTCCGCCAAACAGATCTGTTGCCCCGGCGGGTCTTGCGCCGATGACAAATGTCCTTCAACTTCTTTTCAGGCCATGTATGGCTGGGAAATGACTACGGGCATCACCCCGCGTTCTCCCAGCGTGGTGCAGAATTGCAAACTCAGTCCTCAGCCGGGAGATTTGGTTCCGCCTTCGCCATCGCCTTGGGAAAACTGGCCCGGCGGTGAAAATGTCTGCATAGGTCAGGCCAAGATGGGCGTGCTTTTTGACATGCCAATCGTCGGCACGGCGGCTGAGTTGCAGGGTAAGTTTAAACTCATGCAATGCGTGGGCAAGGACACGGATCCGTGCCAGGGCAATCAGGCTCGAGTTGAGGTTCCGGTGACGGGCTTTTCCAAACAAACCAACCATTTAAACGGCAACATCAAGTGTTCACAGCCGCCTGACTCTCCGGATTGCTTGGATTACGTGACTTTTGAACCGGTCAGCGATCTGGTCAAGGGCGGGATTTATGAAGTCTACGTGGCGTCGGATATCAAGAGCGAGGGTCAGTATGGCGATACGATGACGGAGAATAAAGCCTGTGCCGAACCCGGGTCGGCTTATTGTTATCGTTTCAAAGCGCGGAATGACGATACCACCTGCGAAGTGGGTTATGTCTACATGTCGCCTTATTTGATGGCTGTGGATGGTAAATCTACTTTGGAGTATACCGCCCAGCCCGTGGCTAAAGACGCAACCTGTAGCCTGTTGAACTGCCGGGGTTTTGATTGGGAATGGTCCGTGACTTGGAAGAACTTGCCGACTATTTATGCCAGTTTGTTGCCGCTGAAAGTTGAGACTTATCAAGGACAGACGCATGTGGCGTGCATTCAGACGGTCCAGACCGGAAGTCAGGAAACGCCGGATGAGCCGGTCCACGTCAATGCTCAGGAAAAACTCTCGACCATCAGCGGTTACGGCGAGCTTTATATTAAAAATTTAATACCGCAGGTCATTGATCATTCGCCGGATTGCCAAACGGCCTGCTTGAACGCTTATTTGTGGGCCAGATTCAACACCTCGCTTAACCCGTCCACCGTCAGCGCCAAGACGGTTCAGGTTTTTGAATGTAAAAATGAAAATTGCCTGGAAAGCGATTTAATCGGGCAACCGAATTTAAGCGAAACTTATAATTTCCAGATCAAACTTTGGCCGGAGAAAGGCAACGTTGAATCCAATCTGTTAAGTACCTCGTTCGGAACCAGCACGGTCAGCACCAATAGTTTTATCATGGTCGATCCTCGTGATTATTCTAAAAACCCCAATGATCCCAATGCGCCCTTAGTGCTCAAAGAAGATACGTTTTATTTTGTCAGGCTTTTAGGCGGCGTGCCCGGTTCGATTGGCAGTCAGTATGGTACGCCCATGTCCCAGAATTTTACTTGGAAATTCAGGACGGCCTCAGGCGAAAAAGCTTACTGCACGCCGGACCACATTTTCGTTTATCCTTCCAATGTTATCGAGAAAAGATTGGGGGACAGGGAGCTTTTCCAAGCTAAGGTTTTAAGCGCCCCGGACGAATGTCGGGCTGACGGCCAGATGTTGCTCGTGACCAATAATTTTATCTGGAGTTTTGTCGATGCCAACCAGAAAGTTGCGCATTATGCGCCTTTCCCGCCGCCCAAATACATAGATGCCGACGGAGCGCTACCCAAGGGATGCAGTTCGCGTTGTCTGGCCACGGGTTCGGATGGCGTCTATGGTCAAACGGCCAAATGCGGCAACGGTATTGTGGAAACGACCGATTCTGATTATTGCAAATCACAAACGCTTCTGACTTTGGCCGGCCAGGCTTGCAAATTCATGCCTATCAGTTCGGGAGCAGGCGAGCAGTGCGACGGTGATTCGAATGATCCGTTGGCCGCCAAGTGCAATAAAAACACTTGCCTTTGGATGGATACGCCGACCATAGGCAATTCCGGCACATGCGGCAATTTCTTAATTGATTCTACGAAAGGCGAAATGTGCGATCCTGGTTTGCGTTGCTTTGATACGACCCAAGGCACGGTGACTTCTGGCACGCCTTGTGACTCGCCTGGGCAAATCGGAAATGTTACTACGGCCGCCTGCCAAGCCGCTGGAGGTAAGTGTGAAATCAAGAGTTACAACGGTTGTTCCACCGGATGCAAGAATCTGGGAGCCTCATCTTTCCCTGGTTCGGAGTGCGGCAATGGCAATCTCGGATACGGTGAAGACTGTGATCAGGGATCGAATAACGGAACGGGAGGTTGCTCAACCGATTGTTTGCACAAAGGTTCGAGTAACAACATAGGTTCACTCTGCGGCAATGAGATTCTCGAAACAGGGGAGACTTGCGAAGCTCCGTCGGGCCAAGCTCTGCCTGCCTGGTGCGATCATGCAAAATGTCTTAGCTTGGGTAATTCGGATTTCGAAGTTGCAGTCCCGGTTGATCCGAAGGATGGCAAGTGCGGCAACGGAACGATCGACGCTCAAAACGGCGAAGAATGCGATGATGGCAATCATATCAACGGCGATGGTTGCAGCTCGGTTTGCTTGAACGAGGGCTCGTCCTGGAAGTATCCCTTGGGCGGCGCGAGCTTGTGCGGCAATGGCATCATCGAAAAAGGCGAGACGTGCGAGGTCGGCAATAATAAGGGCAATGGGTTGCTCGATCCCATGCAGATCGGTGAAATTTTAGGCATCGGCACCATGGATCCCCAGACAAAAATTAAACAAACACAGTTAAGCGTCAAATACTTGACCGTCGAAGCTCAGGCGACCTTTGGTGTGAAATGCGGCAACACGGCTGAGACGGATTGCGGTGACAATCATCAATTGAGTTTTGACTATGGTTTGGACAAAGACGGTTGTTGCAGTAATCGGCCTAAGAGAATTGATATCTTCCCCAAGAACGCCAGTACTAACATTTGTCGCAATACTTTAATTTCGGTTAAGTTTGATCGTCCCATGGACGCGGCTGCCGTTCAAAATAATTTTATCGTGGCCAAGGAGTTGTCCGTCGTTGCCTGCCCCGAAGGCACTACACAGCTTAAGCTCGCGGACAATACGTCGGAGGCCAAAGGCCTTTGGCCTTGGATCAAACATCAATGGCAAGCTCTGATTGGTTGGATAAACGGTAAATCGGCTTACGCGGGCGTTTGGTGCGCCAATATGGTGGCGGGGCAACTGACATCCTCATCTTCCACCAAGGATTTTTATTACACGCTGGAAGAGGCTTTGGATCCCAATACGCGTTATGTCGTGAGGCTGACGGGAGATGACAACTTGTCTGACAATGAGGACTTGAGCAAGCGTTATGGCATCAAATCGCAAGACGGCGTGGTGGTTATTCAAGATAAGATAGCCGATCCTAACGCGCCTTCCGGAGCTTTGACCTGGTGGTTCCAGACTGGCAACGACATCTGCCGCATCAATGGCGTCTTGGTCGAAGATCTTGACCCTGACCATCCGACCTATTTCCAAAAAGCCAATGAGAAGCACGCCTTTAGGGCGACGGCCATGAGTCTGCATAACGGCCTGGTCGAGATGATCTCTCCGGTTAAACAATATAACTGGCATTGGTGGGGATGGGTTTCGAATAATCCGCCCGTGGCTGATATTGTCGGCAATGATTTTACGGTGGTGGGCGCGATCGCCGAAGCCTCGGTAGCGGCCAAGGAAATCAATGGCTCGGCCATCATTTATGCCGGCTTGGAGGTAACCAGCGACATGATCGACGGCACGGAAAAGATCAGCCAAACTCAGATTATTATGGGGGCCCTGCCCATCATGGTTTTTGTCTGCGATAATCCCTGGCCGGAATTGACTAAGGCGCCTTTCAGGGACATGAAAGACTCTCCGACTTTGGCCAAGACGATTTTTGAACAAGGTCCTTTTTTCAATTTCCAGACCATGTATTGCCGCGACAACGCGAATGGTTTATTACCTGAACTGGAAGCACATCCCATCCCGTATGCCACCATCGACCAGATGCAAGGCATTTTGCGCCAGTATCTCTTTACCTTTAAAGACCCGGTTTTTAAGCATGACGGCATCGGTATCCGGGTTATGAGCAATCTTTATCATGATACGTTGGACAAATGGTATGCGCGTCAGGGATTCACCGGCACGCCCGCCAAGATTAAGATTGACGGTTACGAGGCTCTGAGGGATGAAGGCACGGTGTATGTCGGTTTTGCCAATACCGAACAAGCCGGCAAGAATATCTACCAAAATATTTTGGTCATATCGCACAATCTGGATGCCATGGCCGAAACGACCAAGGTCTTCGATCAACTGGTTGCGAGTCTGGCTTTCAACATTAATTTTTCCGATGACAACATCAACCTTTGCACTAATAACGGGAAACCGGTCAGTTACGCGGGTGAGAATAAGAAATCCGCTTCGGGCATTGATTTGGTCAAAGGCAAACCGATAAGTTGCGTGGCCGATTGGGATTGCGTGACCACGAGCGATCAAAGCAAATATTGCGCGAGTTATAAGTTTAAACTGCAAAGAGACCTTTTGCGCCTGAATGATTTTAGCAACTTTAAAGCCGCCTTAAAATCTTATTACACCCAGAAAGGATATTATCCACAGCTTTCCGAAGGCACGTTCCTCTACGGCCGAACCAATTCACGTTGGCCGTCCTGGGCGGAAACTTTGGGTAAGACTCTCGGCCTGAATGACCAAATTCCAATCGACCCGGTCAACCGTTATATTTCATGCGGATTCTGCGTGAAGTCTGATCAGACGCAGACCAGTTGGCCTTGCACCACGGTCAGTGATTGTCCGGACAACAGTTATACTTGCCAGGCCAACAAAGATGGTTTTGATCCTCAGACTTGTTGGAATGTCGCACAGAAACAATTTTTGTGCCCGGCTTTAAAGAATAATCCACCCTCGAATTTTTATATTTATCGCGCTTACGAAGGCGGTCGTCGATTCGAACTGGGCGCGAATTTCGAAGTCCCGCCGCCGAACGCCAACGACTTAAAGAATTGGTGGTATCCGGAATATCAATCCAGCATCAAAGTTTGTTATACGACTTCGACCATTTCTGACGGCAGCTTATGTCAGACTGACGACGATTGTAAGGCTTGTGCCAATCCGTACGATCCCAATACCTGCAAGATAGCCAAAGGGCCGGCCGGTTCCTGTCGCGTCTTGGGAGATTTTCTCTACAAGAATATTTGCGATGGCAATGCCTATGGAGAGGGCGGAGTTTGTGGAGACAAGGTTATCGGAGACGTCTGTTACGGAGGCGGCAAGAATGGCCAGGCGTGCAAGTTGCCCGCGGACTGTCCGAATGGCCAATGCAAGCCAGAGCTCTGCGAACTTGGGCAGACGCATCCGGCAACTTGTACTTTGGCGGGCGGCAAGTCTGGCACCAAGCTCCAAGTCTGCAACGCTTGCATGGGCTGGACGGATGATCCCAAAATTACCGTTTGCCATGAAAACGCTTTCTGCGGTAACGGTCGTATAGATAAGGTCTGTGACGCGGGCGACTTGGGCGGGTTGACCTGCAGCGTGAATGATGACTGCAAGGACGGTGCTGGGGCGCATAATTGTATTTTTGCTCAGGTGGGCACGCCGCCGCATGCCGAAGCTTGTGACGATGGCGTGTTAAACGGCACTTACGGCCATTGCAACACGACGTGCTCCGGCATCGATAAGTTCTGCGGCAATAGTAAAATTGATCCCGGTGAAAAATGCGACCGCGGTAGTGGAGCCGGCGGCAATGGCGCTTGGTGCGGTAATCCGATTGATTGCTACTTCTATATTAATGATCCGAGTTTAAAGGATATTACCTATAGTCAAAGTTGTGGTTTGGATTGTCAGGTTAAAGCGCCGTATTGCGGCGATGGCCAGGTTTTCCCAGACCCGGCTTTGGAAGAATGCGATGGCAACGTCTTAACGACGTCGGGCAAGCTCTGCGTTTCGTTGCCCGTGAACGATCCGGACAAATGGGAAAAGCCCTGTCAAATAAGTTCTGACTGCGGGAGCAACGTTTTAGCCACGTGCGGGGGAGACGTGGCCCATCAATCCTGTGAGAATATTAAGATCGGGCGTTGCACGACGGCCGCCAAAGTTTGCGTGGTTCAGATAAAGAATTTCTTTTTGAAATCCTGGTTTAACACGGCTCATACCTACATGCTATGTAACTCCAACAATGATTGCGCCACCGGCCAACTTTGTATGGCTTTGGCCCATGCCGGCGGCGATGAGGGCGGGTGTACTTCGAACGGGCAATGTCAGGCGGGCAATGTGCCCGGCGAATGCAATCAATACGATACGGCCCATGTTCGGCTTTGCAATAAGCCCGGAACCTCCAGTCAATGCAAGTATGAAGCAAAATGGAGCGCCTGTAAGCCTCAGCATTCTTGTGGTGACGGCGTGGTAGATGCGGGGTCGTGCATGGGGGGCGCCAATAACGGACAAGCATGTAAAAATGACGCTGAGTGCGCCGGAGGGTATTGTTCCGGTGAGGAATGTGATGATGGTACTAATAACGCGGATTTCAACTCTTGCACGTCTTTATGTAAAAAGAATGTTTGCGGAGACGGAAATTTAAATCTGAATGTCGAAGAATGCGATAAGGGGACGGATAACGGCAAACAGACTTGCAAGGCGGAATATCAATCCACCTGTAATGATTGTTCCTTGCAATGCAAGAATCTGACTGCGTCCGGTGGATACTGCGGCAACAGCATCAAGGACTCCAATGAGCAGTGCGATGGGAATGATACGATTCCGGGCAAACTTCGCGCTCCATCGGCCATGTCATCCCCGTTTTACATAACTCCGCACTACATCTTGCAAAGCGACCTGACGGATAATTGGGGCCAGTCGGAGGCCAAGGTTTACGTGGGTAATCTTAATCCGCTTAAAGATCTGGTTAAAATCATTAAACCTGACGTAGGCAGTCTTAATTGTCAGGCTTTGGGTTATGATTTTGCCATCGACAGTTTGGCCAACGCGGCGCTTTACGTGAACGATCCTCTGATCACCCTGGATAACACGTCTAAAGGATTGTTTAACAATTATTGGGGGAGTGAGGCTAATGCCGTCCATCAGCAAATCATTCAGAATCCAAGTAAACCGCCCAGAGTTTTAGACCTGGTCAAGGCGACCAATGCGCCCATCAATAAATATCAGGATAACGCTTTGTTGAATACCATTTTTGACGTTTGTGGTTTGATCAGAAAGGAAAAAGCCGATGATGACATTTATGATTTTTATTGGATAGATCCGAGTGCATGGCCGACCAGGCAAGAGTTCTGGACGTGCGTCAGTACCTTTGGTTCGAAGTTCGGTTTTCAAGCGGTAGGCGATGCCAATGACAAGCCGTCTTGCGGTTTGGATTGCAATATCGGCGGCTGCGGACGTTGCATTGAGCAAGCGGGCGTGACTAAGATCAACGGTAAATTGCATTCTTCCGATACTCTATCGGACAATAACATCGGCCCGATTGAGGGTGCGCGCGTGACTTTGCAATATAATAATCTAAACATCACACAGACCTTTACGGACAAAGACGGCTACTTTGAGTTTAATAATTTGAATAACCGTTCCGAATGCTCAAATTATAGGTTGGTTTTTGAGAAGTTCAATTATGAGAGTAAGCTAATCTATGGACAAAACGGAGAAAACGCGATGGTCTGCAATTGCGGTTACGTGACTAATGCGAGCGGCAATTTTACGGCGGCCAACTTCGTTAACAATACGACCTTCTTTATCAGCCTGGATGAATCAAAATGCAATAATAATAATCCCAGCAACCCGCTACCTAATTGCAAGATCGTAAAAACATCATCCCTCCCTCAATAAAATATGTTTGATTCAGCTCCAACCAACCTGCCGATCGAGCCGACGCTCAAAGCGCCCGCTCCGCTCACGCCTCCGCCCGCCAGTCCCGTCAACCAGACCGGCATCAAGGAACCCGAGGATATTTTTGCCGATATTGAACCGGAACCGCAAAGCCCGTCGGTTTCTGGTGGAGTCATGGCGCCCACTCCGCCCGTCAGAGGCTTTCCTTGGCGGATTATTTTAGGCATTGGCATCCCTGTCGTCATCCTGGGTTTAGGCCTTGGCGGTTGGTATGTCTACAGTTCTTATATGTCGGCCAACAAGACCGTTCAGTTGCCAACGGTCAAAGAAAATGCCGGGAACATTCCTGTCACCGAGGTGCCGGACAATACGCCGACCATTCCGAATCCGATCGCGGCGCCGGATGAAGATAAGCTAGCCGCTTCGCAGGCAGCTATGACGCTGATGCAACTCCAAGCTGAGAAGGGTTATACTGGAGAAACGGCAACTTCCAGTTCCGGGGCTACGTCCACGTCTGCCTCAACTGGCACAAGCTCAAACGTTCAGGCTCAACCTCCGGCGGCGCCTCCCAATATTCCACCACCCACCTCGGAACAAGAGTCGGCCGGCGTGACAGCCGCTCCGCTTGCGCTGGGTTTGGACAGCGATAATGACGGATTAACCAATTCCGAAGAGGCTTTGTTGGGCAGTGACCCAAACAAATCCGACACCAATGCTAATGGTTATCTTGATTTGTCGGAAATTATGAACGGTTACGATCCTGTGTTGGCGGGCAATAAATTAACCAACTCAAAAAATCTAAAAACTGAATTGATCGGATCTTTGGACGTGTTGATTCCCGTGTCTTGGGAGCGGAAGCCCGGGGCGGGCGGCACGGTTCAGATCTTGACCGGTACTCCGGCGGTGGTAACCGTGGAAATTCAGCCTTATGCCACTAGCCAGACCTTGCTCGCATCGGTGGTAGAGCAAAATCAGGGAACGGCGGAGCGGGATTACACGGTTGATAGAACCAAGTCCGGGATTGATGTGGTATACTCAAACGACGGAATGTCGGCTTGGCTTTTGGTTGGTAACTCGGTTTACCACTTCCGTTATAACACCCATGGCGCGTCTACCAAGGATTTTGAATCGATTTTCAAGTATCTTATGATCAAACAGGCGCACCTATCGCAATCCTGATTTTAAATATGGAGGATAAAACGATTAACCCAGAGGCCAAGCAGGCCGGAGCCCCCGGAGCTGCTGTCGTTGCGAATGACATGCCGGCGGAACCGGTTATCCATGTCATACCCAGCGAGTATTATGGTGCGGCTTTGAAAACCAAGATCGCCGCGGAGCAACCGACTCAGGCCGGAGGCCAGGCACCAGCGGCTAAAAAAAGTCCGATACCCATGATTGTAGGGGTTCTAGTGGTCATCCTGGTCATTGGAGCAGGGGCTTTTGTGTATTTTAATCGTGAAGCTTTATTTGGGAAGCCGATTCCGACGACACCGGTCGTCGCTGTTCAACCGACTACTACTAAGCCTGTCACGCCCACTCCGCCTCCGCCGCCGGCTGCCCCAACTAACCTGATAGCTACTTCGACCAGCCCACAAAGCGTGTCTTTGAGCTGGACTGATATGGCTATCAACGAAACAGCTTATCGCGTGGAAAGAAGGACCGAGGAGAAAACCATTTACGAGAGGATCACTGATCTGCCTCCCAATAGCACCAACTTCCAAGATGGTTCTGTCCAGGCAAGTTCAACTTATTATTACAGGATAATAGCCCGTAACGATACGGGAGAGTCGGAACCCAGCAACGAGGTGGCAGTCACGACCCGCGCTTTACCGCCACCACCTCCTAAGCAGGAACCGCTCCCGCCGGCTGGTTTAGACACGGATTCGGACGGATTGACGGATGTGGAAGAAACGCTCTTTGGTTCGGATGCCCGCAATCCTGATACGGACGGTGATGGGTTTCTGGACGGTAACGAAGTGTTCAATCTTTATAGCCCGGTCGGTAAAGCCCCGGCTAAATTGCTGAGCAGTGGTTTAGTCAGAGAGATCAACGGTTCTATCGGTTGGTCCATGACCATCCCGACCAAATGGACGGTGACTATGGATGCTTCTGACGGCTCGGCCGCCACCATAGACTCCGGCCATGGCGAAAAGTTTTTGGTGAGCATTGAAAAGAATGATAATAACATGTCGATTGTCGATTGGTATATGAGTAAGAATCCTGACACCGACAAGTCCAGGATCATGCAGTATCGATCCAAAGGCGGATATGAGGGCATTATCGGTCCGGATTTGCTGACGACCTACATACCTTGGGGCAATCGCGTCTTTGTGTTCAAGTATGATATGGGCAAACAACCATTTATCAACTTCCGGACAGTCTATTCCATGATACTCAATTCACTCGCACTCAAAGGCTTACCTCAGGAGATGGTCCCGGCCGGGACCGGACAGTTGCCTTTTGAACCGGCGGCTACAGAACCAGGAGCCGTGACTCAGCCGGTCTCGATAACTTCGGTCACGGCCACCGCGCCCGAAACCAATGTCACCTCTACAATACAATGAGTAAAGTTAGTTTGGATTTGGTTATTTCAGGAAGACGCCCGTCTTCCTTGTCGGCATGGTTGATCAAGGAAACTATTAAGAAGACGCTTAAGTCTCTAAAAATCAATTCAGCGGTTTTGGGTTTAGCTTTCTTGCCAGAATCTAAAATGGCGGAAAAAAATAAGACTTACAGGCGCAAAAAAGGTCCGACGGACGTCTTGTCGTTTGCCTACCCCAAGCCTAGAGGCGTTAAGATTTTAAACGGCGATATCCTCATTTGTCCCAGTTACGCTACTCATCAGGCTAAGCAGGAGGGGATGGCTGTTAAGGAAGAGCTGGAGAGGTTATTAATCCACGGGCTTTTGCATTTAGCGGGCTATGACCATGTCGTGCCGGTTCAGGCTAAGCGCATGTTGGGTTTGCAAGAAAAGATTTTACGATCAATATGAAATTTTGGCATCTTATAAAAATGAGTTTCATTCACGCCTGGCAAGGGTTGCTTTTAGCTTTCCGTCGCGAGCATAGTTTTCGCATCCAATTAGTGGCGGCCTTGGTGGTCTTTATCCTGATCATGCTCCTGCCGCTGGAACGTTGGGAACAGAGTTTGCTTATTCTGGCCTCGGGGGCGGTTCTTGTGTTAGAATTGCTAAACAGCGTGATCGAGAGATTTGTTGACATGGTTAAACCGAGAGTTCATGAATATGCTAAGGAAATCAAGGATCTCGCCGCCGCCGCTGTTTTTGTCATGGCCTGTACCGCGGCCATCCTGGCTTTGATTATATTTTGGCCTTATATGCCTCTTTTGATCCGTCTATGAAGGGGAGATTGATAACAGGGTTAGACCTTGGTTCTTCGGCTATCCGCATCGCGGTTGGCCAGGTTGTGATGGGCATGGACCGCCAAATGCAGCTTAATTTGATTGGCGCAGCCGAGACTAAATCCGAAGGCATTGCCAAGGCTTCCATTTGCTCGCTGGAAGACGCTGTCAGCTCAATTTCGGCTTGTCTGGACCAGGCGGAACGCATGGTGGGCCTGCCTTTACAGGATGCTTATGTGGCGGTCGGTGGCTCTCAGATAACCGTTCAAGAGGCCAAAGGCATCATTGGCGTTAGCCGGGGTGACCAGGACATACGCCGCGAGGATGTGGCTCGAGCCCTGGAAGCCGCCCGGACATATGCACAGGCTCCAAATTACGAGATTTTGCACGTCCTGCCGGTCAGTTTTACGGTGGATAGCCAAAAAGAGATTAAGGATCCCATTGGCATGCAGGGCATCAGGCTGGAAGCGAGTGCCAAGGTCATTCAGGGCCTTTCCAATCACCTTAAAAACGTCACCAAGACGGTTTTTCGGACCAATCTAGATATTACGGAGCTGGTTTACGCGCCTTTGGCCGCGGCCGAAGCGGTGACTAACAAGCGGCAAAAGGATCTGGGGGTTTGCGTCATTTGTTTGGGGGCCTCTACCACCGGGATGGCTGTTTATGAAAACGGAGAGTTGCTCCATGCTACGACTTTCTTGATCGGCTCAGACCACATCACATCTGATATTGCCATCACTTTGAGGACGTCTATCGAGGTGGCTGAAAAGCTTAAGCGCACCCGAGGGCACGCCATGCCTTCCGCTTTTGGCAAACAGGATGTAGTCGACCTGAAAGAGTTCGGCTCAGAGTCAGCCGAGGCTATTCAGCTTTCCTTTATCGCGGAAGTCATAGAGGCGCGTCTGGAAGAGATTTTTGAAAAAGTTGAAGAAGAGTTAAAGAAGATCGACCGGTCGGGCCTATTGCCGGCCGGAGCGGTTTTGACAGGCGGTGGCAGTAAGTTGCCGGGCGTAGTCGAGGTTGCCAAAAGAACGCTCCATCTGCCGGCTTCCATCGGAGTCACTTCAATCGAAAGTTCAATCCCGGAATTGATCAGAGATCAGGCGTTCTCGACAGCCGTGGGCTTGGTCCAGTGGGGTTTTGAGGCCGAGCGCCAAACGGATCAGGGGGGCAATATATACAACCGGTCGTTCAAGCAAGCCTCAGGCGCCTTTTCTAAGATTTCAGATCCCCTCAAAAAGATATTTAAGAGCTTCATGCCTTAACTAAACGTCCTTAAAACGTCCTCGTCGCGTCCTCGAGCGTCCTAAATATTGGAGCCAGGGGATGGTAAGGACGTTGAAGGACGTCATAGGACGCGTAAGGACGCTATTTTTAGTTTGGCTTGACTGGTCGTGTCAGAGTGGCTAAGGTATGTCCATAAGGAATTCAAAAATGGTTCATTGTTAAGCCATTTGTTCACATTTATTATTCAATGCTATGCCAGAGATAAAGCCCGAAATTGAAACTTCCGCCAAAATCAAAGTTGTGGGCGTGGGCGGTTCAGGCGGTTCGGCTATTAATCGCATGATTAATGCCAAAATTCGGGGTGTGGATTTCATTGCCATGAATACAGATGTGCAGGCTCTGCACACTTCTTTGGCTCCCAGGAAAATACAACTTGGCCCGTCGATTTCGCGCGGTCTGGGTGCCGGCATGAATCCGGAAGTGGGCGCGCGTGCCGCCGAAGAAAGTCAGAGTGAAATCCGCGAGGCTCTGAAGGGTTCGGACATGGTTTTCATCACCTGCGGTTTGGGCGGCGGTTCCGGATCAGGCGCCAGCCCCAAGGTGGCGGAGATCGCCCGCGAGATGGGTATCCTAACCGTGGCGGTTGTCACCAAACCTTTTCAGTTTGAGGGTCATCAACGCAAAGTCATCGCCGATCAGGCTTTTGAAAAGTTGGTCCAGTTTGTTGATACCATCATAACCATACCCAACGATCGCATCCTGCAGATTATCGACCGTAAGACATCCATGATGGATGCCTTTGAGATCGTGGACGATGTTTTGCGCCAGGGCGTGCAGGGTATATCAGAGATAATTTCGGTCCCCGGTTTGATTAACGTAGATTTTGCGGATGCGCGTTCCATCATGGAGAACCGCGGTTCGGCTTTGATGGGCATCGGCCGTGGCCACGGAGAAAATCGCGCGGTGGACGCTGCCAAGGCGGCCATTGCTTCGCCTCTCTTGGAAGTCTCGATTGACGGCGCTAAAGGCATCTTGTTTACGGTCACGGGCGGATCCAACTTGGGCATGTATGAGGTGACGGAAGCCGCTAAGGTCATTACCGAATCGGCTGACCCACAAGCCAAGATCATTTTCGGAGCCATCATTGATGAAACGCTTAAAGATGAAATCAAAGTAACCGTCATCGCAACGGGTTTTGATGAGAGGACAATGCCCAGGGCCACTAAGACGGTCATTGCCGGCGGAGCCTATAACCCGGCCCATGGCGAACAGCGGGCGGATAAGTTTTCTTTCCGTAAGCCCGCGCCAGAAGCTTATGAAGCGCCTAGGCAAGCCGTGACCCAAGCTGAAAAGCCAGTCGCCCAGCCGGCCGCTCACCAGCCGCACGTGCAGCCGCCTAGCTATGCCCCGACGCATACGGCACCTCCTGCGCAGACGGCTTTGTCCCGAGTTCCAAACAACACACCCAACAGTTCCGCCGCATCAGAAGATGACACGGTTGAGATCCCAGCCCTGTTCCGGAAAAAGATGATGTAAGTTCAACATACAACATACAGCATTCAACATTTAATGACGTATCAATCATTTACTTTTATGATAGGATGTTGAATGTTCCATGTTGATAATTGTATGTTAATTTTGTATGCATTGTCCGGTCTGTAACCACGAAGAAAGCAAAGTGGTTGATTCGCGTCTTTCGGTTGACGGCACGGCTATCCGCCGCCGCCGTGAATGCGAGAAATGCGGTTATCGTTTTTCGACCGTCGAGGAGGTCGAGCTTTTGGACGTCGTCGTGATCAAACGGGACGGTCGTCGTGAGATGTACTCAAGCGATAAGTTGGCGGCTGGCATACGCAAAGCTTTGGAAAAGCGTCCGTATACCCAGGAGGCCTTCCGCACGCTGATCCATCAGATAGAAAGCGATATTTTGAAGAAAGCGACCAACGAGGTTACGGCCGCCGACGTCGGGGAGATCATCATGGAAAGGATGAAGGGTTTTGATAAAATCGCGTATATTAGATTCGCGTCCGTCTATCGGTCTTTTGAAGACGTGAATACTTTCCAAAAGATTTTGGATGATTTACGCTCGCGTAGCGTCAAAAGGCGCAAGAAAAAATCATAAACGGCAAATCGACATTTTCGGGCGCGAAGGCTATGATTGTAGGGCTAATATGAGTTCACCTTTACAAAAACGCACCAAAATCGTCTGCACTCTTGGGCCAGCCAGCAATAAAGCCAACACCATCGCGGCTTTGGCCAAGGCCGGCATGAACGTGGCTCGTCTCAATTTTTCGCATGGCACTTACCCGGAGCACCAGCAACTTATAAACCTGGTGCGAGCTCAGGCTGAAAAACAAGATACACCGATTGCCATCTTGCAGGATCTCCAGGGACCAAAAATTCGCGTGGGTGAATTGTCCAAGGAGGGGATAATGCTTAAGGCCGGCACAGAAGTCGTTTTTACAACCCGGACTAAGCCGACTAAGGGCATGATTCCGGTGACTTATCCTAAACTTCATCAAGACGTTAAGGTTGGACAAAGATTACTGCTGGCAGACGGTCTCATGGACGTGAAGGTGATAAAAGTCACCGGCCTCGACGTTTACGCCAGAGTTGTCACGGGAGGATTGCTGACTTCACACAAAGGAATTAACTTGCCTGAGACAAAAACTTCGGTGAGCGCTATCTCAGAAAAGGATAAAAAGGACATGGCCTTTGGAGTCAAAGCCGGGGTGGATATGATTGCTTTGTCTTTTGTCCGTTCAGCTAAAGATATATTGGAATTGCGCCGTTTAATCAAAATTCAAGAACGTAAATTGGGCAAGAGGGCTCAGCCGCCGATCCGCATTATCGCTAAGATCGAGAAGCGCGAAGCGGTCGATCGGATCGATGAGATTTTAGACGTAGCCGACGGCATCATGGTGGCCCGCGGTGACCTGGGTATTGAGATGCCGGCCGAAGACGTGCCGCTTATCCAAAAAAGACTGATTGAAAAAGCCTTGGCGGTCGCCAAGCCTGTTATCGTCGCCACGCAGATGTTGGAATCCATGATTCAAAATCCGCGTCCCACGCGAGCCGAAGTTTCTGATGTGGCCAATGCGGTTATCGACCACACGGACGCGGTCATGCTTTCGGCCGAATCGGCGGCCGGCAAATATCCGGTCGAAGCGGTTGAAACCATGGCGCGGATTATCCGCAAAACAGAAGCTTCTAAATATGATGATCTAGTTTTGCCCAGCCCTCAAAAGAATACGCCGTTGGAATATGCTGTCTCAAGCGTGGCAGGTGTTTTATCCAGGAACACGGATGCCAAAGCCATCCTGGTTGCTTCGTTGACCGGTAACGCCGGGAGGATCGTCAGCCGGTATCGTCCGGAGATGCCTATCTTTGCGGTCACAACAGAATCCCGTGTTGGACGTCAACTAGCGGTCTCTTGGGGCGTGACTTCCTTTACCTTGCCCATCATCAAGGACGTAGATAAATTGATTGAACGAGCGATTGCTAAGCTTAAGAAAAAAAGATGGATTAAAAAAGGCGACCGCTTGATTGTGGTTGTCGGAGAGCCAACCGGGACCTCTGGAAATTTAAATTTAGTTGAGGTCAGAGTCGTTTGATTAAAGCAAAGACGCTCTCTAAGAGCGTCTTTGTAATTTTGTCGCGTGATGGTTTTTATTTTGTGACCGGCAGGGTCGTCTTACCGACTCTAAGCAGTAACTCCCATTGAGCGCCGGTCACCGGCATGACTGATAATTTTGGTTGGTTGAAAAGTTGCAGGACGTTTAAGACCGGAGTGTAACGGATTTCATCAGAACTGACGGATCTGGTCATTTTGATGACCGGCTCAATCTCAATGACGGTCCAATTACCTTCTTCCGTGGCAGGGTCGTCATAGGCCTCGGAAACGACTTTAGCAATACCAGCCACGCCCGGTTCATCGCCGGTATGATAAATCAAAACCAAATCATCGGGTTTCATCTCCCGCATGTAATTTCTGGCTTGGTAATTGCGCACGCCGTCCCAGCGGGTCTTCCCGCGTTCGGTCAGCATGTCCCAGCTAAAGACCTCCGGAGAGGTTTTCATGAGCCAATAGGCCATATATCCACAGGGTAGCATATAGGTTAGATTTGGCTAGTTTTCTGTTATTTTAGGCCTCGGGTTTTTGGCATAAAAAAGACCTCCCTTGGCTGAATGGGAGGATTTGAGAGGCGTCCCAGCTGTGCATTACTGGCAGAGGACTAGGTTGGAGAAGGCCGGTAGAATCCGACACGTTCCGCGGGGTGGCTTGGTGTAGCTGTAGCAATAATCTTTCGTTTTCGGGCATTCATCGTACCAGTGCAATGCCAGCAGGGTTCCGTCCGCTGCATAGTCGTAGGTGGCGCATTCGGTGTATGTCACGTCATCATCAGGTGCTGGCGGAGAGTAGACTTCTTCCTGTGTGAGCACCTTGCCATCGGCACCATAGGTATACGACCAGTGCCACCAGCTGTCGACTGTGTTGTCACAGTTATTGCTTACTTCCTCCTTGGAGCCGTTCCCATGGTCGTCGTAGCCGTAGGCAAGGCAGTTGCCGGGCTGACCATTCATCGACGCTTTTTTAGCGGTTACGTTGCCGGTGGCGTCACACTCGTAACTCCAGTCGGACGTGTCATCGAAGACAGTCCTTGACCCGGCCAGCGGACAACCGCTTGAGTCGAATTCATAGGTCTCGGGATAGCCGCCAACGCACCCGAAGTCGTAAACGATTGTCGCCAGCTTGCCCTCGGCAGTGTAGGTCAGGGTCCAGCAGTAATCGTCACCCTTTCCGGCGCCTGGGCCATTACAACCTCCGTCTTGCGTGACCTTGGCTAGTTTTCCGTCAGGGTTGTAGTCGTAGGATACGCAGGCGCTGGGTTTGTCTCCGCATCCTTTGTCAGTCACGGTTTGGCTCCCTCCTTGGCCGCTGTCGGATATTTCGGGGTTGCCGTCAGACGCGCTGCAAGATGCGAGTATGACGGTGACGCAAGCGATGACTGCCATGAAAGCGAAAATGCGGGGCGTGTTCATGAGACAACCTCCTGGTTTGGGCATTGTGTTGCCTATCTTCATCTGTCAATGAAAAAGCAGGTTAAGCGATGCAAGATTTGATGATATGCTTTTATTGGGATTTGTCAAGGGGGCGAAGTTCGTGGCCCGAGATTTTTTTATGAGCGCATCTTGTATCTTTTAAAACTGCGTGGTAGTTTTCCGCTGGTCTGAAAACCAGCATCCGGAGGAGAGAAATGAAAATTCAACGCACCTTTTGGAATCAGCTACACGCGCACTTGGTATATTGCGCGTCAACTCGCAAGGACGCACCGCCGCCTGGGTCATCTTCCGGCATGGGCATGCCCTTCATTGTCGAATCCTCGGAAAAGAACGCTCAACTGGTCAGCTCCCTGACCAAATCCGGCCTCCACGCTCCGGTATTGGATATCGACTTTCCGACGACTGTGACGAAAAACGGTGACGAGTTCAGGGTTTGTATTTCCACGGCTGTCCCAAGTGGCAAGCAGATGCAACGGTTGAACCGTCGTCTGGCAACCTGCGGTTTGGCCGCGAGCCAAGATTCAAGCGAATTGGAATCCAAGCCGGCCGACGGAGTTGTCATCACGCTCAACGTCCCGGTCGAGCTGGTGCCTTCCAGTACGGCGGGGCACTTCCACCTCTATATCGACCGGGAAATTACCTGGGCGAATTACCGCTGGCTTTTGCTCGCTATGCGTGACGCTGGCTTGATCGGCCAGGACTTTTGCACCATGTGTCTGGGGAGCCTCCAGAGCTTCGTGCGCAAGCCGAACGTGACGAAACAAGCTGCTCCGGAAACGGCGCAACCAACGGTCTGAGGTCTCGGCGCATCTCGCTTTACCCCTTCCTGCTCAGGAAGGATTTTTTTTACGAACAATCATCGTATGCAATCAAACTTTCCCTAATACGACGTAAAAGAGGTACCGAAACCGAACCGCTTCTCTTAACATGTGATTCCCGATCTCTAGCCGTCTTTTCTGTTAGATAGGCTTCATAATAAACGAATCTGAAAGGTGACATCGGTCTAGTCGAGTCAACTTCTCCTGAATTATGCTGTAGCAGGCGTCGGTTTAAGTTGTTTGTCGATCCTTTATAAAAGTAGTTTTTATTTTTTAGGCTTTGCAGGATATAAAAATACCACATAATAATACTACGTCCCATATTTTTAACAAGTTGTCAATTCTCTTTCATCTAACAAACAAAAATACCCCTACAGGGTATTTTTGTTCTGTCGTTAGCTAACTGACATGGCTCACCATTTGAGTGGCGGGCCACGTCGTTCGCGAACGACGTGGCGGGTCCGAAGGGATTTGAACCCTCGATCTTCTCCGTGACAGGGAGACGTGTTAACCAGGCTACACCACGAACCCAATTTTTGTGGGGAAAATGTATCATGTGGCTTGGTTTTTTGCAAGCTTTTTAGAGGTTAATTCGTTTAAAACAAAAAGGCCCGCTCGCATGGACGAGGGGGCTACTATGAAGTTGCTGGGTCGCTCCGGCGAGAGGATTAGTCTATGGGTGGGTCGGGGTAGGATTCCAAATCCACGTTGTACTGAGGGGCAAGTTCCTCGATGTCCTTACGATGTCCTTCGCCTTGGATCATCAGGCCCTTGTGCCCGCCTACGGAGCGCAGGGTCTCTAGCGTCCGGATGAGCATGATTTCGGAACGCAACGTCCCGAACGCATCCATGATGTCGCCATCGGACTTGAGGGGGTGCGGTTGCAGTAACAGCTCGTAGATCAACACCAACTGGAAATCCTTGGGCCACTCTTCGCCGCAGAACACGGGCACGTTGAGTTCGAAAACAGCCCGAAGGTCAGGCATGAGGCTTCGGCTGACGATGTCCTTAGCCTGTTCTTCGGACATGTCCTCACCCAGGAACTCGGCTGATGCCCGCATGATGCGGACTGCGACTTCGGGCGTAAGCCGTTCCCCGTTTACGCAGTCCGAATTCTCTGTCGCGATGAGCTGAGCATCGCGGGATTCCAAGGACACGTTGTCGAAGATCAGCTGATACTGCCGTCGGTATATCTCCAGCCGCTCTTCGGTGGTTGTGCTCGGCGCGATGCTGTTCGGATGGCCATAGCCGAAGTAGACGAGGTGCGGCTTGGTGAGTGTGGCCCAAGCTTTCACGCTTTCGCTCCTCGCCTTCAGGGAACGGAAGTACTCAGGTGTGTACTCAGTAGCGTAGTGCAGATCGTCCTTGTCCAGGATGCTCAACGCCTGACTGCGGCTGGCCAACAGATAGTCGGCCAATTCCCAGCCGACGGGCCGTGTTGATTCTTGGTCACCATTTCGTGACTCGGCGTTTTTTTCAGAAGAGCGGCATCCGAAGGCTACAAGGCACAGACAGATGATGAGGCTGAATGTCGCCGGTTTGCTGATTGATTTTTTCAAGGTTTCCTCCTTTGAGGAACCTTACATGAAAAAGCTGAATTGTCAAGCACTCGCCCGCCATAAAAAATCGTCTTGCCGTAAGGTGAGGCGATTTTTTGTAGACAATTAAGTTCATTAAGCCGCTATCTTTTGGCTGTTGATGTAGGATTCCAAATAATCGATAATCGCCTCGCATTGCGATTCTATTTGTTGCATGACAGCTTTTCTTTCAGCGGGATTATGACTTTGACGCAATATAATAAAGTTGGGTTTGTTGTCCGGGAAAAGTTTGTCCGGGTCGGGGAGATGCCCGCTCCGTTTTAACAGCATTTTTAAATTATTCAAGTTCATGGCCAAAACCGCCACCGGGTTGTTCCTGAATTTATTTTTTAACATTTCCAGATTTTCTTCCTTGCTTAAAGTTTTGAACCATTCACGTCGGGCCATATGATCCTCTCCAAAATTATCCTGGACGTAAGGGAGCTTAAGCCAATTAATGACAGCCTTATATGATTCGTAGATTCCATCGGCTGAAGAGCCAAAGACTTCAAATCTCGACCTATCCATTTCCGACAGATGTTTATGCTCCGAATGCTCTATGTTGATTCCAGCCGTTTCGTAGGCTGTTTTTTTCTGAGGGGGATTTTCTGAGGAGGGGGTTTGGGAAAAGGCGGGTTCGGCAATCATATGCCTGGGAGTATATACAAAACGTCTAAAGAGAGGAATTGGCATATTTATCGCACCAGTCAAGCCCTTGACATTTAGAGGGTTTTAACTAAGATATGGCCGTCGAAGCAAACGTCGTACCATATTTAGCCGGAGGAAGTTTCGATGGAGAAAAGCAAGGTTTTGCAACGGTTCCTTGAATACGTACAGATCGACACCAGGTCAGTCAGACCAGAGTCCGAGGAGAAGCGCGTCAGACCCAGTTCCAATGGACAATTGGATCTCGGCATGAAGATCATCGGTGCTTTGGAAGGGTAAGGTATCAGTTACGAGCAGATCAAACGGTTCAATCATGATGGCTCGATTCTCGTATCGTTGCCGGCAACTAAGGGGTGCGAGAATGCGCCGCATGTGGCTTTCGCGGCTCACCTGGATACGTACCCGGGTGTGTCTGGCCTCGCCAAGCCGATTGTACATGTTTACGAAGGCGGCGACATCAATCTCCCGAACGACGGGGTGGTGATCCCTGCGTCGGATCTGGTCGGTCTCGAAGGCAAGCATATCGTCACGAGCGACGGCACGAGCCTGCTCGGAGGCGATGACAAGGCTGGCGTAGCCGCGTTGGTCACGACCATCCAAGAGGTTTTCACCTCAGGCATGGCGCACGGCCCTCTCACATTCTGGTTCTGCGTTGACGAGGAAATCGCGAAGCTCGACATCAAGGTCGTGCCCGAGGATATCGTCAAGTCATGGGACGTCTTCTTGACTGTGGATGGCCTGAGGGTCGGCGATATCGATGTGGGCTGTTTCGTCTGTCGCTACGACAAGGTCATCTTCAAGGGCATGGATGCGCATCCCGGGCCGCAGGGTGACAAAGTCGTGCCCGCACACTATGTGGCAGCGCTCTTCGTCGTCGAGTTGAACCAGCGCGGCCCTGCTCCTTGGGACATGAAGGAATCGTTCTACTACGCGACGAGCATCGAAGGCAATGCCAGCCAGGCGGTCGTCACATGCGTACCGCGCAGCTTTGATCGCGCTGAATCCGATGAGATGGTCAACGTCATCAAAACGCTGGCCAAGGAGTGCGCTGAAAGTTGGGACTGCACATTCGACGTGGAAGACGATTTGGCCTGCATCAACACGCGGGCTGCCATCGAGCCGCGCAGGGCGCTGATCGAGCCAGTAGTTCTGGCCCACCGCAAGCACGGCTTCTCGGGCGACTTGCATGACGTGCGCGGCGGCACGGACGGGGCCATGGTCAACATGGTCTATCCCGATTTGCCTGCGCCGAACATGGGCACGGGCGGCACGAACCTCCATAGCCTGCGGGAATTCCTGGTGGTCGAGGAGCTGGAGGCTGTTCCATTGATCCTTCTCGATACAATCGCCGGGTACGCCAAGATGCCCGGTCGGTCGTCTCCCTAAAAGCGCTGTCGCAAGATTGCGCCTTTTTTATTAAAACATGGATTTGTTATATAATAGGTAACAATATGTCTAAACGCCCTTTAACCAACGGATCAGACGCCTCAAATAAGAAACGTCCTCCGTCAAAAATTGATGCTGGCTATGTAATTAAAACTATAGTCTGCATCCTGCTGTTTTTAGCCTCGGTCGCTTTCTTTGCTTACATCTGCCGTCAGTTGTCGGATAATTACATGCTTTTGTTAATACCGACCACGTCTGCCACTGCGACCTGGTTCGGCAACTTATGCGTAGCGGTTTTATTTTTGGCCATCATGGCCGGCGTAGTAGCTATCCTGGTGCGTCCGTTTTGGTTGGTGATTATAGCCTTTCTTTTATCCGCGGTTTTGTATCCTTTGATTGTCGGGCCGAGTCTGGCGACTTGGATCGCGGCCGGAGTTTTTGCCGTCCTCATGTGTATCTTCTTATTGTACGTGGCCAATCAGCTGAAAAATCAAATTAATTTTTCGGCCCATCCGCTTTCAGACATGAAGTTGTTGTTGCTTTCCCTTTTGGTCGTGCAGGTCTGCGTGGCTTTCGGGTTAGGTTATGTTCAGGATTCTGTCCGCCGCAATTATTTGTTACCGCCGGAAATAAAATCGCAGATTGCAGGTACGATATATAATCAGCTAAAAATCAACATCATTGACCCGTCCCAGACCACGGCCGCCCAGAAAAAAACCGCCTTGGCTGAGGCGACTAAGAATTCCCAGACTGCGGTGGATGACTTGGATAAGCAGTTGCAACCCGTTAAAAATTATATACCCGTCGTGCTTGGCATTCTCTTGTTTTTCTTGTTGCAGACTATGGTTTTAATTTTAGGTTTCGTGCCTATCGTTATTGCCCGGTTGTTGTTTATGCTTTTGAAGATTACGCATTTCGCCCACGTGACCGTTGAGACGAAGGAGGTTAAACATCTGACGCTCAAACCCGTGCCTCTGGCCACATCCAACAAGTCGTCTAAATAAACTTCATCAAAAATTAAGAGACGCCCTGAGAGCGTCTCTTTTATTATATCTTTTTCTAATCCGTATATTTTGTCAGGGACCCAATATTCAGGGTGAAGTCGGGCAAAGCTTTCTCGACCGCGGCGCCACCCGCATTTTCTTCGTAATATATGCGTAGCGTGGCCTTGAGGCCCGTGCCAGCCCGCTCGGCCTTGATAATCTCTACTCTCTTGGCGGACCAGGCGGAGGCTTTTCCATCTTCCCAGCACGGCATGCCTGTTAGGCCGAGGGCGAAGGCCGTCTCCTGTGTGGTAGGGTCGAATTTAACGGGTGAGACATGGAGTGAAATATCGCATCCAAGGGGGGAACTGAATTGCCAAAAGACTCCACCGCATAACCCATAAGCCTCGCCGCTTGCTTTGGTGGTGTAGCAGGGATTCTTTTGGATGGGATCGCCCATGGTAAATTGCACTGGACCCTTAAGCTCCATTGGTCGATAGTAGGTGATATCTTCGTTTCCGGCATGACTCATGGCCTCCAGAGCCGGCAGCGTGTTCGCTTTCACCAAAAGTGGCCAAGCTTTGATGGAAGGACTAGATTCTTTGGCTGGCTTATTTTCTTTTGGATTAATGACCAGGTTATTGATGGTATTGCAGGCTTTTTTGCCAACCCTATCTTTGGCGCAAATCTTGAAAGAGTATGTCCCGGCTTTAGTTGGCGTGCCGGTCAGATTGCCATTCAGGTTTAGTCTGAGGCCAAAAGGTAGGCCGGGAGTATTTGTAAAAGTATAGTTGGGCGAACCGCCGCTGGGGTTGATTTGGACTTTATTTTTGGGCAGAACCTTGCCGCAAAATTGTCCGGGCGTGGGTGCTGGATTGCAAAATGAATATCCAGGATA